>OGOW01000187.1_pt1 | contig 77024 bp, 80 predicted proteins | sample 1552781 | NCBI WGS metagenome assembly OGOW01 (sample SAMEA2580145, study PRJEB22360) | human gut metagenome | biome: human gut; feature: human-associated habitat; material: faeces | place: Denmark | collected 2008/2010
CTCTCGGCTCTTTTTTATATAAATTTGTAATTTACACCATTATATGGACTTTATCCAAATTCTGTAATTGTAGTAGGTCTTTGCCTATTATTAACCGCTCTGACATTGCTTATAAGCAGCCAGACTCCCTGCTCTCAGACTAAACTCATATTAAAACTGTCCGCCGCCAACAAAATGCAATATCTCAATCACATCTTCATCAGCAATATTAACCTTGTCAAAGTCTTCCCTGTGAATTATTTCCATATTCTTCTCAATCACAATGCCTACAGGGTCATACCCTGCCTCTGTTACATAAGCAAGAAGTGTTTTCCCCACAACCTTTGAAGCTTCAACCTGCTCTCCGTTAATCTGTACCATAGACTCTCCTTTCCCTTCGTTGTTCATTATGGGCATTCGCCGTATAAGCTGGAATTTGTGCAAGCACATTCCAGCTTGCACGGCTCATTGCTTCGCGAGCAGCTCATATGCCAGAATTTCATTCTGGCATTGTCGCGGCGCTCCTTGAGAACCCATATAAAGTTCACAGCTCGTGCAAGCACGACTGTGAACTTTCCATGCCTTCTCTCATCGCTGCTCGCGCAAAAAAGGCAGAACCGCTTTCCAGCTGGTTCTGCCTTTAAAATCATAATATAAACACGCCGGAAATCTTTTATTACCGACGCCTGTTGTATGTTCGCTGACATGATTCATTCATATAATCCTGTCTGCTGGTCTTGAAAAGTGGTGTCCCCAATTCAACGCCTCAATTAATATAACATAAGCTGGCTTAATTTACAACTACCAGCCCTGTATATTAATCTCTGACAGTCTCACTTCTTTGTATTCCTGATTAATATACATTCTTATCTGTTCCACCTCATCATCTGAAAATGACGCAGCTTTTTCATTATAATACACATCGATTGTGTAACTGTCATCTTCGTTACTTTCTGCTGTCACATAGAATTCTGCTGGTCCGAACATTGTTTCAAGTTCTTTTGTGGCTTCACCGCATAAGCTGCCAACATAATTCTCGTCAATATCTACATCATCATGCTCATCATAAGCAAAATCCATCTGTGGATTATAACCTTTTCTCATCACTGGCTGTCCCTCTAAAGAAGTGGCTGCATCTGTTCCAATACCAGACTGTAAAACGTAAGTGCTTTCCTCAACACCTGTGTTACTGATTTTGCTTGCATTACCCTCACACGCGCAAAGAAACGCCACCCATGTACACAAGAATACAACACATAAACATATACGCAAAACAAAAGACATAGAACATAAGCCTCCGTGTTTCATAGCAAATTTCATAACAATCACCTCTGCCTATATTCTATGCCTTTTTTAATATAAATAAAAGTCCCGTTACCGCTCATTCCTCCAGACCTCAACAACCCCTCCGATAAAGCCGGGAATAAGTCCAAAATATCCAACGAATGTAAACATCCATTCCGTTCCTTTGAATGCAAATATGCTTACAACCGCCCACACTACAAAGCCGATTGCACACCATGCAAGGGTGTTAAGAAGAAGAAACAGATATTCATATTTCTTTTCAGTTAAATTAGTATTTTTACAAATGTTCAGAAGCATTTTCATCAAAACCTCCCTTCGTATCAAGAGCAAATATTACCCATTCTGCAATGTTAGTTGCATGGTCTCCTATTCTCTCAAAATACTTGGCAACCATAAGAAGATCTGCAGCCTGCTCACCATTGGCTGAATCTGCCTGTATCATTGCAATAAGGTCATCTCTTACCTTTTCAAAAAGGTCATCTACCACATCATCATATGCTATAACTTTTCTTGCCTTGTCCATGTCTTTCTCAACATAAGCTTCAATACTTCTGATTAACATAAGCATTGTCTCAGAAGCCATCTGGTTGATGTGCTCTAACTTCTTTATGTATGGCTGGTTGGCAAGTTTAATAGTTATCTCGCCGATATCTGCTGCCTGGTCACCAATTCTTTCCATATCAGTAACCATCTTTAAAGCTGCTGTAATTGTTCTTAAATCCTTAGCAACCGGCTGTTGCTGGATAAGAAGATTAAAGCAGATACTCTCAATAGTCTTCTGCTCCCTGTCAATCTCCTCGTCCTGAATCATAACCTTTTTAGCAAGCTCTGCGTCCTGTTTTACAAGCGCATCAACTGCCTTTCGTATAGAATCTTCAATTGCAGAGCCCATCTTCATCATTTCTTTATTAAGTCTGTCAAGCTGTTCGTCAAATTTACTTCTCATCATCCAAACCTTCCTGTGATATAATCTTCTGTCCTCTTATCCTGCGGGTAAGAGAATATCTGCTTAGTATCTCCAAACTCCACCATCTCCCCTACAAGGAAAAATGCTGTCTGATCCGAAACTCTCGTTGCCTGCTGCATGTTATGTGTTACCACGATTACTGTGTATTTCTTCTTTAAGTCTTCCATCAGTTCCTCAATCTTGGCTGTAGATATAGGGTCAAGAGCTGATGTCGGCTCATCCATAAGAAGAACTTCAGGCTGTACCGCAAGAGCTCTTGCTATACAGATTCTTTGCTGCTGTCCGCCTGAAAGACCCATGGCCGATTTTTTCAATCTGTCCTTAACCTCATCAAATATAGCTGCTCCACGGAGACTCTCCTCGACTATCTGGTCAAGTCTTTTCTTATCTCTTATTCCATGAACTCTTGGGCCATAAGCGATGTTATCGTATATGCTCATAGGAAAAGGATTAGGCTGCTGGAATACCATTCCAACCTTCTTTCGAAGGATTGTAGTATCAACTGATGGATCATATATATCCTCACCATCAAGAAGCACCTTGCCATCTATTCTTACACCGTCAACCAAGTCGTTCATACGGTTTAATGTCTTTAAAAATGTTGATTTACCACAGCCAGATGGTCCGATAAATGCTGTCACTGCATTTTCCTGTATATCCATGTTCACATCCTTAAGGGCATGATTTTCACCGTAATACAGGTTCAGATTTTCAACTTTAACTTTAATCTTATTACTCATATATTCCTCCCAATTAGTGCTTTTCGAGCTTCTTAGCGAGCCTCTTTGTACCAAAATTAATAAGAAGTACAATTACAAGAAGTACAACCGCTATGCCGAATGCCACCTCAAATTCACCCTTGCTTGCGCTTAAATAAAGCTGGATTGTAAGTGTTCCGCCCGAATGAAATATTTTCTCAAGAAATGCATCGAAAGTCTTTGGAAGAAGATGTGCACTTCCTGCTGTAAAAAGCAATGCTGCTGATTCACCAATAATTCTTCCTATTGCAAGGATTACTCCTGTTACAATTCCAGGCATTGCTGACGGAAGAAGAATTGTTCTGATTGTGTACCATTTACCTGCGCCTAAACCTACCGCTCCTGTTCTGAAACTGTCAGGTACAGTCTTTAACGCTTCCTGTGTATTTCTCGTAACAAGCGGAAGCACCATTAATGTAAGTGTAAGAGAACCTGTCAGAAGTGAATATCCCATGTGACATAACTGTCCGAAGAAAAGCATTCCAAACAAGCCAAATATAATTGATGGAATTCCTGCAAGTGTCTCTGTTGCAAATATTATAACTGTAACAAGCTTTCCCGGTTTGGCGTACTCATTTAAATAAATAGCAGCACCTACACCGATTGGCGTTGTAATTATCATAGTAAGTAATATTATTATCAATGTGTTCAGAATATTACCGGCAATTCCCACAGTTCCGTGAAGAATTGATGTAACACCTGTAAGAAATGCCCAGTTTACACGCCTTGCGCCCTTTGCGAACACATATATAATAATTCCTAAAAGCAGGAGAACTGAAAATGCTGCACACACATATATCGCTGAGTATACTGCAATCTCTTCCGGATGCCTTTTTTTAGCTTTAAGATTATCCATTTGCTTTCTCCCCTTTCTTCTGCATTAAAGTAATTATCAGGTTAATAATCATTATGAAAATGTAAAGAACAAGTCCTACTGTGAAAAGAACCTGTCTGTGTACTCCATCTGCGTAACTCATCTCACTTACAATCTGTGTTGTAAGAAATCTGACTGAGTTGAATGGAAGCGGCAGATTTACTGAACCACCGGCTACCAGATTAATAGCCATTGCCTCACCTAAGGCTCTTCCTATACCTAAAACGATTCCTGTTATAATTCCTGACTTGGCTGCCGGAACTACAACCTTGAATATTGTCTGTATCTTAGTTGCACCAAGAGCAAGCGATGTTGCTCTTAAATTCATTGGAACTGCCCTGATTGCTGACGCGCTCATATTGATAACTGTTGGAAGTATCATAATTGCAAGCACCAGCACTGCAGCCAGGAGGTTGGCTCCTCCTGTGTACTGATGTGTTGTGGAATTCGCGAATACATGCTTTTCTAATTTATAAAGGAGGGGGTTTAATAGCATTAATCCGAGAAGTCCGTATATAACAGAAGGAATTGCTGCAAGCAGTTCAACTGCCGGCTGAACTACTGCTGCAAGTTTTTTTCCTGCTATCTCTGTCAAAAAAACTGCTGTTAATAATCCAATTGGAACTCCGATAAGAATCGCAAGTGTTGTTCCTACTATTGATGAAAGAATTATGTATACAATTCCATATGCAGGCGGTGTAGCAGTTGGCGCCCATACTGTTTTAAAGAGCAAGTCTGCTATTCCGACACTTTTAAGACTCTCTGTTCCTTTTATAAACATATAGATGGTAATGGAGCAGACTGCCAGGATAGCTACTACCGCACATATAAGGAATATAAACCGTGCCACGCTTTCACTTGCATGCTTTGACTTTTTATTACCCTTTAACGAACTGTTTGCTGTTGCCTTAACAGCTTCTGGCGTTTTATTTATTTTATTCATACCAACATTTATAACCTCATCCATGTCAATCTCTCCATTCAGAATCTATATTAACCGCGGCTTACTCTGGGAGGATTAAGCCTACACCCTTGATAACCTTCTTGCCTGCGTCAGACTTTACGAAGTTGAACCATGTCTGAACAAGTTCACTCTGTGATGAAACAGAACCCTTAGTAGCCATTACAAACGGTCTTGAAAGTGTATACTTACCAGCCTTAATGTTATCCTCTGTTGCATCTACACCATCAAGCTTTAAAGCTGCAACTGTCTTATCAACTACATCTAATGAAACATATCCGATTGCACCTGGAGTTGCTGCTACCTTGGCAAGTACAGCGCCTGTACTGTCAAGTTCCTGTGCATATGCACATTTATTCTTAACTTCAAGAAGTTCCTCAAATGCTCCTCTTGTACCAGAAGCTGCCTCTCTGCCGATTACTACGATAGCTTCGTCTGAACCGCCAAGGTCCTTCCAGTTAGTAATCTTTCCTGTGTAGATATCTGTAAGCTGCTGCTTTGTTACATTAGTAACCTTGTTGTTCTTATCAGTAATCATTGCGATACCATCAATTGCTACGATATTCTCCTCAATACCTGCTGACTTTTCTTTATCTGATAAAGCTCTTGAAGCGTTACCAATATCAACTGCTCCGGATGTTACTGACTCGATACCTGCGCCTGAACCTGTATATTCTGTTGTTACTGTTACATTAGGATATTCTTCCATGAATGCTTCCATGAGAGCGCCGCACATCTTTTCCATTGATGTACTTCCTGCTAACTGAATCTTTCCTGAAAGCTCCTTAGTTGTGCCTCCGTTTGCTGAGCCATCTCCATTTGATGATGTACCTGTTCCACAGCCTGCTAATGCTGCAAGACCTAATGTTGCTGTTAATGCAACTGTAAGTAACTTTTTAATTCCTTTTCTCATAACTTTCGTTACCTTCCTCTTTTTTTATTTGCAAGCATTAACAGAAGATTTTCATAGGGGCTTGAATCAGTTTCCTGACCGAATGATATGTGAGTCGTCTCAAAAAAGAAAACCCTCTGCATCTGCTTGCAGAGGGTATGTTATCAATGTTATGTAAAATGCATAATCTCACGTTCGTAAAGTTTTTGTAAAATGTATGTGATTGATTATTTTATTTAGACATACAGCAGTATCTGTATCATCCTTAAAATCGTGCCGTTTTTCATAATTTCTTCATGATTACCATTGAGAATATTGATGTATAATATATTTTATAAATTATATTGACATATACTTTTCATATTGTTATTATATATTACACATTGATGCATCATTTTATATTTTAACTATATCTCACATATGAAACATTTAAGAAAGGCGACATATGAATAATAACAACCGCACTACTCACCAGAAAGATGTCTCTCTTAAGACTTTCTGGCGCGATAATGAACATTTTGCAGACCTTTTCAATGCTACTGTCTTTAATGGCAGGCAGGTGCTTAAGCCTGATAAGCTTACTGAGATGGACACTGATGTTTCTGCTACTATCCAGTCTAAGAATTACAATGAATCTATTACCAGAAACAGAGATGTTGTAAAGAAGATGTCAGACGGCGTAGAGTTTAATATTCTCGGTCTTGAGATTCAGGATAAGACACATTATGCCATGCCTTTGCGAACCATGACCTATGACGCACTCGGCTACATAAAGGAATACAACGACATCAAGAAACAGCATAAGCTAAATAAGGATTCTTTCAGCTCTCCTGAAGAATTCTTATCTGGAATTGACAAATCTGACCGCTTCCACCCTATCATCACGCTCGTTTTATACTATGGTGATTCATTATGGGACGGCCCATCATGCCTCTCTGACATGATGGTTTCCATGCCTGATAATATCAAAACTTACTTCTCCGACTATAAGTTAAATCTGGTTCAGATACTTGATTCTGATAAGTATACATTTTATAATGAAGATGTAAGAAATGTGTTTAATATTATAAGGAACATATATAACGATGATTTCGATTCAATATATCGTGAATATGAATCCCGCAATGTAGATATTGATGTAATGGAACTGATATGTAGCATAACCTCAGTTCCAAAGCTTATGGACTTATGTATAGATAATGAACAAGGAGGGACTGTTAATATGTGTGAAGCAATGAAACGATTTCAGGCTGAATGTGAAAGCAAAGGCAGAAATGAGGGTATTGAACTTGGCATAGACACTGAAAAAGTCAATTCAATAATTTCCATGCTAGAATTCGGAATAACTAAAGAACAGATATTAACTAAATATACCAAAGAAGATTTAGAAAGAGCAGAAGCTGCTATCGCTAATAATAACTAATATTAAACAGGCTGTGCCTTAACGATTATATGTGTTAAGACACAGCCCTTTTATCTCAAAGTCTTTCTGAATATTATTATAAAATACACCGTTCCTATAATAGATGTAAATGCCCACGCACTCGCATACACAAGATAGAGTGACATCAGTGTATGTATACTTGCAAATATTGTACACACCCATATGATTCTAAATACAACAGAACCCATTATAACTATTATTGTAGGTATAACGCTTCTGCCAAGTCCTCTTGCTCCCGCTGCCGCATTATCCATAAATGCGGATACAAAATAAGAGCATCCCATTATTCCCAGTCTTATTGAGCCGTAATGCAGCACATCCGGATCACTTGTAAACAGACTAAGAAACTGTGTCCTGAAAACTACAAGCAATGCACCAAGCACTGCTCCTATAATAAATGAATACATCTGTGTAACAAGATATGCTTTCCTAATCCTGTCACGCTTTCTTGCTCCTAGATTCTGCGCTATAAAGCTTGTACATGCAGTATAGAATGCCGCCATCATATCATACACAATGTTATCAGCATTAGCCGCAGCCGAATTGCCCTCAACAACTACATGGTCAAATGAATTAACTGCCGTCTGTATGTACAGATTGGCAACTGCAAAAAGTGAATACTGTACTGCTGCAGGCAATCCAATCTTTAACACTCTCGCTGCTATATGCGAATCCATTCCTATATTTGTTATATAAAGTCCGTAATCCTTGCCACAGCCAAACAGGAATTTAAGTATCAGAAATGCTGATATATACTGTGATATTATACTTGCCAGTGCAACACCGACAACTCCAAGCCTGCATACTATTACAAAGAACAGATTAAGTACCACATTAATTATCCCCGCTGTAATAAGATACATAAGTGGCCTTTTGGTATCTCCAACTGCACTTAACACTGCGTTACCATAGTTATACATGGCAAGTGCCGGTGAACCAAGAAGATATATTGTAAGATATATAACTGCACCATCTATCAGTTCTTTCTTAGTTCCTATAAGATTCAGCACCGGTCTTGAAAGGAACAGTCCAGACAAAAGCAGCAGCAGTCCCGCAATCATGCATATTACAATTGAAGTGTGGACTGCTTTCTTTACATTTGCACTATTCTTAGCCCCCACAAACAGCGCGACTACAGCGTTGACACCACCTGCTAGTCCTAGCAGGATGCCGGTTGTCAATGTAATAATTATACTCGTTGAACCTACCGCACCAAGTGCCAGTGGTCCTACAAATTTACCAACTACCGCCACATCACACAGGTTGAACATAACCTGCAGTACATTTGACAACATAAGCGGCACTGAATACATTAATATTTTCTTTGGCAGGGAACCTGTCGTCATATCTATTTCATTTGATTTCATAACCTTATCTTAAACCCTTTAAATAATCCTTCTGCTCTGGTGTAATGCGGTAACTCTCTACAGCCTTCTGTATTGACTTTCTGTGTACCCATTCAGAAAGCCTGTGTTCCTGTATATAAGGAATCGCCGCATCCCACTGTTTAGCAAGTGCTGTAGCCATATACCATGCAATCATCATATTTACATAGTACTCCTCTGACTTAACACCTGCAACAAGCTGTATATATTCTTCCTTAAAATCCTCGTCAAGGAACAGGCGCATCATAACGCCCATTCCGTATCTTTTAACATATGTGGTATCTGCTGCAATCCACTTCTTCGCCCTTTCAAGAATATCTTCTTTATTCTTATCAAAACATTTTGGAAGCGGTGAATCACAGGTTGCCCAGTTATCAATATATGGAAGGAACTTTTCAAGCTCACTTATGCACTCAGCATAATCCTTAATCTGCCCAATTAACATCATGTGAAGATTATTCTCCTCATAATACTTATGTGGCAGCTCACGCATAAACTGCTCAGTTTCTCCGCTCTTTGCATATTCCTTTGCAAATTTTCTTAAAACCGGAGTCCTTACTCCTATAACTGTCTCTTTCTCAATTCCCGGAATCAGACTGCTGTTAAAATCCCTGTACTCTGTGTCCTGCAGCTTAAACAATTCTTCCTGTAAATGTGTCATTATTCCCCTCCTGTGTGAGCTGGCTCATCGCCGCGGGTTGCGCGAGCAGCTCATACTCCAGAACTTCGTTCTGTCGTTGTCGCGGTGCTCCTCGTAAAACCATACAAAGTTCCAAGTCCGTGCAAGCACGGCTGTAAACTTTCCATGGCTTCTCTCATCGCTACTCGCGCAAAAAAAGTGGAAGCATCGCCTGCTTCCACTTCTTAGATAGTAGCGAGAGAGGGATTTGAACCCACGACACCACGGGTATGAACCGTGTGCTCTAGCCAACTGAGCTATCTCGCCATAATATTTACTGAATGTCTTAAAAAGAAATGGGGCCTACAGGGCTCGAACCTGTGACCCTCTGCTTGTAAGGCAGATGCTCTCCCAGCTGAGCTAAGACCCCACATTCAGAACAATTCGCTTGATTTCTCTCGCAAACTGCTCTGCTATTATAATATTAAAATGTGCTACCTGTCAAGCACTTTTTTGACTTTTTCAAAACTTTTTTCACAAAATTTTAATTAGAACAAATACCTCGTCCACAACAGGAAATTCTTAATCAGCTTCATTCTGCGTTCTCTCTTAGGCGTAAGCGCTACAGGCTGCACATTATATGGATTATCGTATGTGCCATCAGCATTAGCCTTTCTTGCACTATGCTCATACGTCTGCATGGCACCTCCAAGCTGTTCATTAATCTCCTTGCTGTCAATAACAAGCATAAGCTCTGTATCAAGATACACGCTTCTCATATCAATATTAAATGAGCCAACCACCGATATATCATCATCTATAAGAACCGACTTTCCGTGGTATGAATATCCGCCTTCATATTCCCACACTTCAAGCCCTGTGCCAAGCACCTTATCCTTATGCGCATAATAATCTGCTGATCCAAATGGATTGCCATTATTGCCTACTGAATTAGTCATCAGTGACACATTTTCAACAGAATCGCATACCTTCTTTAATCCGTCATACATATACTCATTGCAGATAATATAAGGCGTATGTATCTTAACCTGTGTATCCGCCTGTTCCATAAGCTTCGTGAGCTGATACCACACTACCGGCTTTTTTGCGCCACATTCTATCGGATTGCTAAGAAGTGCTATATTGCTGACTTCAACTGTTTCATCTGTATAATCAGTGTCAGTCAGGTAATCTTTGTTATCTGCATAATAAATGTCGTAATTATCAAGTAGTTCTTTCCTTGCCGCCTTGACCTTCTTATTGCCTGCACATTTGTTATTCTTTAAAAATGCCTTGCTCTCCTTATAGTTCCAGACACTCTCATAATAAGCAAGAACATCATTCACAGAGCTGGTTTCATCAGGACTTTCGCAGTACACAAGCACATCTCTGTCGTAATTCTTATGTCCCGGATATGCTCCCAGAAAATAGTTAAATGTATTTCTTCCACCAAGTATATAATTAGTCCTGTCGGCTATGACATATTTATCATGAAGCCTTCCCATTGACTGCCACGGCTTAAAAGGATTGACCTTATTGTATATCTTCACATTCACATTGTCTGATGACGCAAGTGCATTAAAATCAGGATTGCCCTTCATCTTGGTAAAACCGGATACCCCGTCAACTATAACATTGACCGATACACCTCTGTCTGCAGCATCAATAAGTGCTCCAAGCATCAGCTTTCCGCTGTCATCTGACCTGAAGTCAAATGTTGAGAGTATAATCTCACTCTTTGCATTGCTTATCATTCTTATCCGCTCTTTAAGCGCCTCGTCATTATCCTCAATAATGCGCGCCCGCTCGGCACTTGTTCTCTCTTTCCATATGCCCTGCTCATCAAGCTGTTTAATCTCATCAGCAGTAAGCTCTGGCTGTTTGTGGTAACTTATCAGGGCGCAGGCTACGATTGCGGCAATAAGCACCACAAGCAGTATCACTGCCCCAAGAATTATTCTCTTCATAAGTTTTCTCCTATTGTAAGACTTCACAACAATACTCCTTAAATATCTGTCTATCCTCATCACTGCCCGGGCAGTAAAGGCGTGCTGTATATACATAATTATATATACAGCACGCCTCTTATGACATTAAATATTTATGAAGAATTATAAATTATCTGATATAGTTGGTCTTAATCTTATTCTCGCCTTGTGGAAGCTCAATTCCCTGCTTCTTTGCTGCGTCTATTGACTTAACAAGCCATGCAAAATTCTGACCTAAAAGTCTCATTGTCTGCATGCCTTCTTCGTCCTTAACAACCTCATCAGGTGTATTGCCATGTACAATATTCCAGTAGTTAGATGATACAACCGGCATCTGGTTAATCTGGAAATACTTATTCAACACATCAACTGTTGATGTTGTTCCGCCACGGCGGGCAGATGCAATTGAAGAACCACATTTGTAACGAAGCTCGTTACCATATGCACCAAATAATCTGTCGAGGAACATTAATATCTCTCCTGTTGGAGAAGCATAATAAACAGGTGAACCAACAATAAGTCCGTCTGCATCAGTTATCTTAGCGCCAACTTCCTTGACAACTGCGTCAAGCTCGCCCTTAACAACTCTGCTGCCAACTGCAACTATCTCAGTATCAATTCCCTGTGCCTCTAATTCCTTAGCAACGACAGAAAGTGCTGTATATGTACAGCCTGCATCTCTTCTGCTGCCATTAACTAATACAACCTTCATGTTATAACACCTCCAAATTATTAATTAAACATTAATCTCTGCCTTCATGCCAAGCTCTTCCTTATTAGAATCAAGAATAGGCTTGATAACATTAGCAAGATACTCGTCAACCTGTTCCTTAGAACGGCCAACATACTTCATAGGATCAAGCTTTGACTGTAACTCTTCAAGAGTAACACCGAACATTGGCTCTGCTGCAATAAGTTCAAGAAGGTTATTATCAAGACCTTCCTGCTTAACTCTCTTTCCTGCTATCATAGAAAGCTCTCTGATCTTCTCATGAAGCTCCTGTCTGTCTCCGCCAGCCTTAACAGCATCCATCATAATATTCTCTGTTGCCATGAATGGAAGCTCTGCCATCATGTGCTTGATAATAACCTTATCATATACAACAAGTCCGTCAACAACATTTAAGTAGAGGTCAAGGATTCCGTCAACAGCGAGGAAGCCTTCTGGAACTGACATTCTCTTGTTAGCTGAATCATCAAGTGTTCTCTCAAACCACTGTGTAGATGAAACAATAGCAGGGTTAAGTGCGTCACTGATAACGAAATCAGCAAGTGAAGCCATACGCTCACTTCTCATAGGATTACGCTTGTAAGCCATAGCTGATGAACCAATCTGTGACTTTTCAAATGGCTCTTCAACTTCCTTGAGGTGCTGTAATAATCTGATATCATTAGAGAACTTGTGTGCGCTCGCAGCAATTCCTGCAAGTACATTAAGTACTCTTGTATCAACCTTTCTTGAATATGTCTGGCCTGAAACTGGAACACATGCGTCAAATCCCATCTTTTCTGCAATCTTTCCGTCAATCTGGCGGATCTTATCCTGATCTCCGTTGAAAAGTTCAAGGAAAGATGCCTGTGTACCTGTTGTACCCTTACAGCCTAAAAGCTTCATTGTAGAGAGTACATAATCAAGGTCTTCAAGGTCCATAACTAATTCATTGAGCCATAATGTAGCTCTCTTACCAACTGTAGTTGGCTGTGCTGGCTGAAAATGTGTGAAAGCCAGTGTAGGCTGTGCCTTATATTTATCTGCGAACTTAGAAAGCTCATCAATAACATTAACAAGTTTCTTACGAACAAGCTTTAAGCCTTCTGTCATAATGATGATATCAGTATTATCACCAACATAGCATGAAGTTGCTCCAAGATGTATGATACCTTTAGCCTTAGGGCACTGAAGTCCGTAAGCATATACATGTGACATAACATCATGTCTTACTTCCTTCTCTCTTCTCTTGGCATCTTCATAGTTAATATCATCCTTGTGAGCCTTTAACTCATCAATCTGCTCCTGTGTAATAGGAAGTCCAAGTTCATGCTCTGTCTCTGCTAATGCAATCCAGAGTCTTCTCCATGTCTTAAACTTCATGTCAGGAGAGAAAATGTACTGCATTTCCTTGCTTGCGTATCTTTCTGCAAGTGGTGTCTGATATCTGTCGTTCATCTCGTATCCGCCTTTCATATATCAAAAATTCATTATTCAGCCATCGCAGGGCTATATACAGATTAAGTATATCATAGCAGAACTGCGTTTGCAATTTATGCCTTTATTTTATATTCTTAATGCTTCTTGTTATTTTCATTATGCCAACGCTTAATATAAGACATATTACAAGCCTCATGATAAATTGCATAAGCATATACTGCCATATTGTCATATGTAACAGCATCCACTTAAGAATTCCAGATGCATATAGTCCCATTCCAAGTTTATTCCCCATAAATGTAAGACTCACGACCGGCGCATTCATGTAAGGTATCCCATATATATGTCTCATCCATAAGAATTCCATTCCACATATAATAACAGTCATTATTATTGTAATTGTTATGCACGACAAATATTTATTGCATCTCATCTTATTACGTCCCAATGCTGTACTATGTTCAAAAAGTATCATGCCGCTGACTCTTTCAAGTCTTCCTGCATCTGCTGACATAAGTATAAAACCGCATATCAGTGCAAGATTTACCATTATTCTGCGATACAGTCCTTTCTTGCCCAATATCACTTCATATCCTCTGTCCGATATCATCCATGCTCTTATATTAAATGTTTCATCCATATGTCCGATATATTCAATCTTGTCCGCGTATTCCCTACGACTTTCTATCAGCTTTAGTATCTGCTGTTGTTTTGTTTTCAGATTAACATAACTACCAATATCAACGCTTTCATCTCTTGTCAATATATCTCCATAATCATCTATGTCAGCTTGCAGCTCATCTCTCTGCTGATATAGATTATCAAGATAATCCTGAAAATATGTATAATCTTTCCCTCCATGTAACATGTATTCACTATCCATATACTTATTGTCATCTGTATAGTGATACTGGCCTGTCTGGCATACATACGCTGTAACTGTCAGCATTACCACAACAACCCAGCCACAATGAGAAGTAAATATAAATTTATGTATTTCCTTAAATAGAAACGGAATCCTTGCAAGAATTTTCTGACAGCCAGCTGATACACAATCTGTAAACCGTTTTATAAATGTTGTATTTTTGTATGGTTTCATTGAAGCAGACACATTTATAGCAATATAACCTATTACACCTGCACATATAATATGCACGAACAGCACCACTGAAAATACAGGAAATACATAAGTTCCCACACCCCAGTTTCTATATGATGAAAATGTAGCATTTATATTAATTATATTAATAATATTAATATAATGCAGACCATTCCACACGCTATGTATATCTATATGAGAATATATAAACTGCTCCACAGCCGCAAATATAAGCATTGTAACCAGTGCATAGACACGATTACGGAACATAACAAAAACACCCCATATAGTAATGCATAGGGCAACTATACACACCATTGATATCAGATATAGCACCGTCACATACTTTATTTTGCTCCACGGATATGTAAATTTATCAAATGTCTCAATTGTCTGCACTGGATTTACTAAGTCCCTGACGCCTCCTCTTTGCAGCATTGCCGCAATAAACGTGGACCAGTATATCAGAGTATGTGTAAAAGCTCCTGTAACAACAATAACTCTCGTCTGCTTTATCGCATACATGATTCTTCCATTAGCGCAGCTATATGTTATGCTCCACATGCCATTATCCCGCTGTGCAAACATATCGTATATAACAAACATCATTACAAGCATAGTAAAGAAATATTGATAATAATAAGTTGTATATGCCTGCACCCCTTTATACTCATCCTCTGGTAAAATAACGTTCTTTACTCGTTCAAAATCCCTTGCCGTCTGCAATATATTCGCATACGAAAAACTTCCAGCTTTATTAAAAATACTATATTTCTTAAGTTTATCAGCATTATCAATTATTGCATTCACTTCTTCGTGATAATTCTTAATATATGTCTCATGAGCAACATTTTCTTTGTTGATTATATCTTCATCCATTACCGGCTTATTGTCATACAAAAAGAATACAACATTAACTGTTACAGCAATTAACAACAATATAATCCGTTTATAATTGATGATACGTTTTAATTCCTGCATATTTCCCCCTATATGCCAATCATAACCTGTATATTTGTATCCTGCTTATATCACTCTTAGATATACTTTCTACTCTATAATAATCAGAATCTTCGCTCCCATCCATATAATAAACATGGACTCCTACAATCATTTTATTGATATCGTCAATAACACTCTTTATCTCAACATACTCAGGCTGCATATAACTATAAGCTGCTTTATCAGATGTTGGGAGTTCATTTATAATTATTAACTTTAACTTATTTTCATCATTTCCATATATTGTTTTTGTTTCGCCTTTTATATCCATCTGTTTTTTTGTATATTTATTCTCACTCATATCACTGTAATCAAATATGCAGGATGCATTATATGCCGTATACTCTAATTTCTCTATATTTTCATCATTATATAATGATGGCCACTCTATAATACCGGCAACAATATACGCCATTTCATCCTTTTCTCCCAATCCATTGCCTAATTTTACTGGATTTACCATATATGTTCCAACCAAATTACCATCGGCGATATCTTTAGATATTATTGGGTATGTCACCTTTAACTTAATGCCTTGCTCCGTTATATAATTTATTCCATCTATAACTGTCATTTCTGGTTCTTGTACTGCATATTGGTTATTAGTCTCTGTTTGTGTCTGTGTTTCTATTTCCTTTACATTGCATCCTGATGATATCAATATAAGAAGAAACATCATACAAAATCTATACATTCCTTTCTTAAACAGCCTTATATACTTTGTCATTCAAACACCTGCTTCCAATCTCCACCAGTCTCTATATCATCTTTTTTCATATACATAAGACCTTCTGCATCGTTCATACTTTTATAAAATAAATACCTGTCATCCCCAAAATATAACGCCAATGCATCAGGACACAATATCTCATTAATAACATTTCCACCTTTATCAATAACTATATATCTGTTTTCTGAAAAGCCATATAATTCCCACATATAATAACAGTACTTATGATTATTAAGATAAATGTATTCTCCATCTGAAGATACACTACACATATCACATTGTTCTGTTGACTCCCATATTTTTTGTGATATATCACTTCCAATATCTATCTTGTAAAGCCCCTCTCCCGTAACAAAGTAATACATTGTTCCATCCACAACATAATAATCATTAATATTCTGTCCACTCACTTCTTCTATCTCATCATTGCTGCACGAATAGCTAAACAAACCTCTGCTATGCACACTTATGGCTTTATCTGATATGGAATCGGCTTCCCTCACAGTAAAAAATATTTTATCACCAAAACATTTAACATTAGTTATTGATATCCCTTTTCCAGTAACTTCATATACAATTTTCTTGTCTCCTGATGTCAGAGATACTTCTATTATGCTCTTTGTAGTCTCTTGCTCATCAGCAAGGCCACTCCCATCATATATAAAAGCGTATTCCCCCTGAAAAACAGCTCGAATCGAGTCAACCCCATCATTAGGTATAAGTTCACCTATAACTTCTCTTGTTGTGCCACTCTTATCCATGCGGCATAACTGTGCCATGCCATTAGAAAGTCCAAAATAATATATATATCCTCTATAATAATATATACTCCTCAATGCCGCTCCATTTCCAAAAAAAGCATTACAACTTGAAGATTTATGATCACACTCAGGTTTTGCACACACAGGTATAACATCATTTGTCTCCAGATTCAAAAACAACAACTTCTGTTCAAAATTCATGTAATAATATCCATCTTCAACTGCAGCCAGATCATACCATCCATCTGTATCCCAGTAATTCTGAAAATCACTGTCTCCTGTTACCCCGATAAGACTTGCATAATCTAAGCCCTTCTCTGCTTCTGTATTCTTATGGAGTAGAACATATGTCACCATTGCTCCCACCAATACTGCAATAAATATAATTGGAATCACATACCTAATGCCTCTTCTCTTCATTTAATATCATCTCCCTAGTAAATGAACTGGCTCACTAAAAATATTTTTCCATTCTTCGGCTTTTTCAATTTCTCTCTTATCTATATACATGAGCTGGTCTTCTCCCATACCCATGCGCATATGTGTACAACGCTTTATATAAGCCTTTAATACCACATCTATTTTATTAATTCAATACCAATTGCGTGAAATGACACTTTTCGTGTTTAAAATAACATTTATTTTAATATTCTCATCGGTTATAATAACAATAGTTTTATTTTATGGAGATTGGATAATGAATATATTTATATGTGATGATGACAATTTGATATGCGAGCAGATTAAAACTCTGTGCGAAAGTTATTATATTGAACATAAACTGAAAAGACCTGATATTTACATATTTCACTCTGGTGAAGACATTCTGGCTTCAGATATCAAACCCGATATTGTATATTTAGATATCCAGATGTCTGGCATAGATGGCATTGCCGTTGGTAATTCGCTTGTTAAATCTTATCCGGCAGCAATAATAATTATTATAACTTCCTTTCCGGAATATCTTGACGAAGCCATGCGCTTTCATGTATTCCGTTATATTTCAAAGCCTGTTGAAAGTAAACGTTTTATGCGTAACCTTGAAGACGCCATATCTGAATTCAATTCTATTGGCGGCAGGATTATTGTAAAATGTAAAGGCAAAACATATGTATTATCAGCAAAGGATATCATTATGGTGGAGGTTAATCCTCACTGCCGCAATCTTACTATCCACACGGTTTCAGATACATATACAACCACCCAGACTCTCGCCAGCATTAAATCAATGCTTCCGTCTGGGAGCTTTTATCAGAGCCATCGATGTTATATAGTGAATATGAATTATATTATGTCTTATAATAACAGCAGAATATATATGGAAAATCATCTTTACGCTGATATTGCCTTGCGCAAGTATAATGATTTTTTTAATACCTATTCAGCATTTCTTACAACATTGCGCTAGTTTATTAATCAGAGGGGGATTTATGAATTTAATATTGTACTATTTATTTGTATATCTTATAGAAGCCATTATTCTATGGCTATACTGCAACCGGATATTTACTTCACGAAAGAACACATTTTTATCTCTTTTAATCACTATTGGCATGTTCAGTCTGCTTATACCTGTAGCAATTCTCACTAATGCGGCACTCAATGCATTTTGCTCATTCATTGTCTATCTGTGCTGCATCGTGCTTAATTATGATTCAAAACCGGTTTGGGCACTGTTTCATGCCCTTGCCCTGACAATTCTTATGGCATTATCAGAAGGACTTATTGCCGCAGCTATTCCTGACATAACGATATATGCATTCCGTGATGGAAACATACATAGTTCGGCATTTACATTTGTTATATTAAGCAAATCTGTCTATTTATGTATTTCACAGTTAGTAACCAGAATTTTCTCTAAAAATACAGTCAATAATGCTTCTATACGCAAAAGCACCCTTATGCTGTATCTGATACCTGTTATGTCCTCTATCATTACCGTTTCTCTTGGCTATATATGTCTCAACGGTAAACTGTCTGGCTCTGACTCTGTTATTGTATTCATATGTCTGGTTCTGCTGCTCTCAATCAATATCCTGACTTTCTATCTGCAGCAGGATATCAGCCAGAAAAATGTTGAATATGCCAGATTGCAGATTGAATTACAGAAAGAGACTGACACTGAACATTATTATAATTATGTTCAGGAAGTTAATGAGAAACAGCACATTCTTATTCACGATATTAAGAACCACCTTAATACTATCAGCCAGCTGAATGATGGAAAACATATTGACGAAATAACCGGATATATCAATAACATTCTGGGAAGTGATGCACTAAGAAAATCCAAAAGATATTGCAAAATTGATATACTGAATGTAATTATCTCAAGATATGCCGAACAATGTAGTAATTCAGGTATAAGCTTTGAGGCAGACATACGCGCCAACACCCTTGAATATCTTCCCGCACAGGATTTCACTTCCATATTCTGCAATCTTCTTGATAACGCCATTGATGCATCCCTATCATGTGATGAACCATATATAGATTGTAATGTTTCTCTTATCAGAGGCGGCAACGCTGACCTTATAAGCATTGCTAACTCATGCAAATCATCTCCTTTAGGCCATGACGGAAAACTTCATTCCAGAAAACAGGACACTGGTTTTCACGGTTATGGTCTTAAAAGTGTAAAGCGCATTGCAGATAAATATAATGGTCTGCTCAATTATGTTTACTCGGAGGAAAAGCAGGAATTCCGCGTTGTGGTTATGCTGGAGCATCCTTAGAAAAGCTTTCCAGATGCCATAAACTGCGGTATATTTTCATGAATGATTCCATTTCTTTTTTGTATCATATCATTTCTTGTAAGCACATATTTAGGATAGTTATCTTTAATCATCTCTAATGGAGCATACTCTCGATCCTCTGTTTCTCTGTTTAACATTGTTGTCATCGTCACCTGAACATAACCATAGTTGTTCATATTATCTCTCATAATAAAATCACATTCTAACTTTCCTATTCTTCCAATACTGATATCATACCCCTTTGATTTTGCATAGTTAAAAACAACATTTTCAAGGGCTGGTCCATAATTAATTCTGTTATCAGTATTTGTTGCAAAATAGAAACCCATATCTGATAAATAATACTTCTGCTCACCATTTATGGATTTTAAATCAAACCTCTTACATTCGTATATTATTTTTGCATCCATTAATATATTAATATAACGGTTCAAAGTTTCTCTCTTTATGTCCATTCCAGATTTATGAAGTTCTTTCAAGATACTCTTCAAACTAGTTGTTGAGCCAAAGTTGTTAATAAGATATGTCTGCACTTTTTCAAAAACTGAAACATTACGTATCTTTACCCTGTGCTTAATATCCTTTTCTAATATTTCTCCTATAACACTCTTAATATATGTTCTCTTATCGTCTGGATTATCATAAAATATTGTTTTCGGAAAATTTCCGTTTTATATTTTTATTATAGCAAAAGAAATGTTTTTTTAAGTTAAGGGGGTATTTTTTTACTTTTTTGTAAATTTTACCCCCTTAACTCGAATTTCTACTATTTTAATCCTCTTTAATATTCCCTTTTTTCACATTAGGCATTATAAATTTTTCATACGAATATTTCCAGAGTTCTTCTGAGCCTTCTCCTGTTCGTGCATTTCTTTTTAATATCTGGCTAAGATGCACACCCTTTTCTGCCCAGCTTTTTCCTTTTGAAGCATCATTTAAAATTACAGGCTGGAAGTTATCCATAGTTCTTGCAAACTTTGCTTCTGGTGTTTCCTGTGCCTCGAATTCCTCCCACAATTCACGCATATATTTCCCCTGGTCTTCTGGAAGAATACTGAATATTCTGTCAGCACATTTTAACTCTCTTTCACGCTGTGTCTTCTTAGCATTCTCATCGTAAGCATATGTATCGCCTGCATCTATCTCTACAAGGTCATGTATAAGAAGCATTGTCATTGTGCGGAGCACATCAATCTTTTCGTTGGCATATTCAGACAACAGCACAGTCATAATTGCCATATGCCATGCATGCTCAGCGTCATCTTCCTTTCTTGACGCATCCGCCAGATACGTCTGTCTGCCAATGCTCTTTTCCTTATCAATCTCTCTTATAAACTCTATCTGTCTGTCAAGTCTGTCTTTATCCATGTTAACCTCTATTCCTGCGCTGCTTTTCAGCGCATCTTAAGTTTCTGCTAATCCGTCAATTCCAGTGACGCAACCTCGCCAACAACTATAATAGCTGGTGATGGGAAGTCTACTTCTTTCACCTTTGCTGCAATATCCGAAAGTGTTCCGACAAGCTTTACATATGTACCATCTGTATTCTCACCGTGAATTACCGCAACCGGCGTATCTGACAACTTTCCATATCTCATCAGCTTTTCCGTAATCATGTCTATACTCTTTAAACCCATAAGAAATACAAATGTTTCATCAAGCTTCGCATATGATTTCCACCTGATTTCCTCAACCTCTGGTGACAGATTATCTGCCGTATGTCCGGTAATCACATGAAATCCACGGCTTGCACCCCTGTGTGTCACCGGAATTCCTGCCATTCCACACAGACCGATACCTGATGTAACCCCCGGAACTTCATGCACTGGTATTCCATGTTCTTTAAGTGCAAGTGCTTCCTCTCCGCCCCTGCCGAACACATAAGGGTCACCACCTTTTAGTCTCACAACATATCTGCCTTCAAGAGCTTTTTCTACAAGAAGCTCATTAATCTCCTCCTGTGCCTTGGAATGTCTGCCACTCCTCTTTCCGGCGTATATAAGCTCACAGCTCTCCGGTGCAAATTCCAGCAGATGCTCATCAATCAAATCATCATACACTATAACCTCTGCCCGTCTTATCTCATTAAGACCTTTTATTGTGATGAGTTCATATGAGCCGCATCCTGCTCCAACAAGTGCTGCCCCCGGAAGCACTGTCTCACTCCTGTTATCAAGATATTTCTGTAAAAATGCATTTTCTTCCTTGTTGCTGCACACTCTGTCTGCTTTCATGCAGAATTCAGAAACTTCTCTTATAAATGCTGCTCTTTTTCTGTCATCATCTATCTTTTCTTTGGCAAGTGTCCTGACCTCTGAAAGATAATCTAATATGCTCTCTATATTATCAGATACATTTGCTTCAAAATCTCTTCTTAACTTAGCTGCAACATGCGGACTCTTCCCACCTGTAACAAAGCCTGCAACCATATCACCCTTCTGCACAATTGAAGGGAATATAAAATCACATAACTCCTGGTTATCCACAACATTTACAGGAATTGCCTTTTCTTTGCACAATCTTGTAGCTTCTTTATCCACTTCTTCACCAGCCGCCGCGATAACAAAATCCACATTTTCAATATCTTGTGGTGTGAATATTCTTCTTTCAACACTTATATTATCGCAAGCCTGCGCCACTGCCTCTATGTCAGAAACTATAGACGGTGCAACAACTTTAATCTTCACGCCAAATCCCTTCAGCCTGCTTATCTTTCTTGCTGCCACCTTACCGCCACCGATAACAAGGCATTTCTCCCCTTCTATTTCTCTAAAAAACGGAAAATAACTCATCCTGTTCCCCTTTTCTTGTAATTATTGTCATGATACACTTTGAAACTGTTAATTTCTGTTTGCTTTAGCCTGATTTTCTTTGCTTGTTGTCATGATACCTATAAATAGTCGCATATTCAGTATTTTAGTAGGTAAATTTCGTTTGTGACTATTATAATAGTACTACATTTTTACTAAAAATGCCTACTAAATAACATATTCCATGCTTTTAGTAGGCATCTTGTGTCATATATTCTATTATTCTGCTAAAAAACACCTACCAAATCAGCACATATGTTAATCTTATAGGTATTCAGCCAGAAATTGCCTTCATATTCAGCAATATTATGCTTTCAAGGCACATCCACTGTCCGCGACACGGCTATAGCAAGCCTCAACCAACCGCCACATCAGAGATGTCCTCCAGGCAGCATGCTGCAATCGCTTTATCAGCCCATCTCACCGCGGATATCAATCTTAGGCGGTTCAATTGGATAATTGCCTGTAAAACATGCGTCACAGTAACCTGTCTGTCCACATATCATCTCGCTTAACTTGTCAACCTCAAGATAGCCTAATGAATCTGCTCCGATAATTTCACAGATTTCATCTACAGAATGGCCTGATGCGATAAGCTGGTCTTCTGAAGGAATATCTGTTCCAAAATAACATGGGTGAAGGAACGCCGGCGAACTTATTCTTACATGAACTTCCTTAGCACCTGCTGCCTTAAGAAGATTAACAATTCTTGCACTTGTTGTTCCTCGTACAATCGAGTCATCAATCATGACAACTCTCTTGCCTGCAACTGCTTCCTTAAGTACATTCAGCTTAACCTTAACGCTTGATTCTCTCTGTTCCTGCTTAGGCTTGATGAATGTTCGTCCAACATAGTTATTCTTGATAAATGCATTACCATAAGGAATTCCTGATTCCATTGAGAAACCAAGTGCTGCCGGATTACCAGATTCTGGAACACCTACAACAATATCAGCTTCTACAGGATGAGTCTTTGCTAAGATTCTACCTGCATTAATTCTTGACTCATATACGCCCATTCCGTCAATCTTGCTGTCTGGTCTTGCAAAATATATGTATTCAAATATACATCTTGCTGTATTTTTCTGGCAGAGTGACTTATCAGACTTGATTCCGTCTTTAGTAATAGTAACAACTTCACCAGGCTCAACATCTCTTACAAACTCTGCACCTACAGTATCGAGTGCACATGTCTCTGATGATAAGAAGTATGCATTATCTCTCTTACCGATACATAATGGCTTGAAACCAAATGGGTCTCTTGCTCCGATAAGCTTTCTAGGACTCATTACGATAAGTGAATAAGCACCCTTAATCTTCTTCATCGCATTTAACACAGCTCCCTCAACAGTAGGAACATTAAGTCTTTCTCTTGCGATTAAGTAAGCAATAACCTCTGAATCAATAGTTGTCTGGAAGATAGCTCCTGTATAAGAAAGCTCTTCACGCAGTTCAACCGCATTAAGAAGATTACCGTTATGTGCCATACCAAGAGTTCCCTTAACATAGTTAAGAACAAGTGGCTGTGCATTCTCACGGCTGCTGCTTCCGGCTGTTGAATATCTTACATGTCCGACACCTATATTACCATTAAGCTTTTCAAGCTTTTCAGGATTAAAGACTTCATTAACAAGTCCCATATCCTTATATGAAAGAACCTTTCCCTTAGGTCCTTCTGTATCACTGACTGCTATACCGCAGCTTTCCTGTCCTCTGTGCTGAAGGGCAAAAAGGCCATAATATATTGTAGATGAAACATCATTGCCATCGAAATCATATACACCAAAAACTCCGCATTCCTCATGAAGTTCATCTTCAGCATAGTGGCTGTCATTAATATCAATCTGATTCATAATTCTCCATTCCTTATCGCCTGTGATTATTTGCGGGAAAAATCCTTACCAGTAAGAAGCTTATATGCTTCCTTGTACTTCTCAACTGTCTTCTCAATTACATCATCTGGAAGTAAATAATCACTGTCTGGATTAGCCTTTAACCAGTCTCTTACAAACTGCTTGTCATATGATGGCTGGCTCTTTCCTGCCTCGTATCCTTCTAATGGCCAGAATCTTGAGCTGTCTGGTGTAAGCATCTCATCACCGATAACTACCTCACCATTCTCATCAAGACCGAATTCAAACTTAGTATCTGCAATAATAATACCCTTGCTTAAAGCGTACTCTGCACACTTCTTGTAAAGAGTGATAGTTGCATCCTTAATCTTAGTAGCATACTCAAGACCTTTACCTGGGAACTTCTTTTCAAGAACCTCAATACTCTTCTCAAACGAAATATTCTCATCATGGTCGCCAATCTCAGCCTTAGTACTTGGTGTGTAGATTGGTTCAGGAAGCTTCTCTGATTCCTTAAGTCCCTCTGGAAGCTTAATTCCACAGACTGTTCCGTTTTCCTTGTAGCTTGCCCAGCCACTACCTGTTATATATCCTCTTACGATACACTCAACAGGAAGCATTGTAAGCTTCTTGCAAAGCATGCTTCTTCCAATATATTCATCCTTGTGGAAGAACTCTGGCATGTCATTAACATCAACTGAAACCATATGATTAGCAACAACGTCCTTAGTATAATCAAACCAGAACTTTGACATCTGTGTAAGAATTGCTCCCTTTTCTGTAACCTTATTCTTTAAAATGTGATCAAATGCTGAGATACGGTCTGTAGCGACCATAACAAGCTTGTCATCGCAATCATATACTTCTCTTACTTTTCCTTCATAGAGTAATTCACATTTTCCCATGAGTTCATCCATCCTTTTCTTCTTAATATAATTATTAGTTAAAAAGTTATCAAACCGTAGTGTTTATGCGGTTTAAAAACAAACAAAAATATTATATACCAGCGTCCATTCAAAATCAATAGACTTTATCTTTTGCAATAATACATTGCGCATTACCTCATTAAAGTGTATTATTAAAAATATAAATATAGTCAGTTTTTAGAAGTGTACTATTCACTTGGATAATAATATTAAGATGGGAGATTTTATTATGGCTAATGGAATTGAAAAAAGACGTTTTAAAAGAATGAAAGCAGACCTGTCACTCAATGTTTCATCTTTATTTAAGCAGGATAACATGGAGATTAAAAATCTTGATTCTCCTATTAAAGTTATCAATATATCTGAAGGTGGAATTGCATTTGAATCAAAGAGCATGTTACCTATCAACTTCTATTTTAACGCTGCACTTAATCTTGGTTCTGAAACAGATACTCTTTACAGTGTTGTCAAGATTATAAGAAGCCAGCCGATTGAGGGCACTGACAATTATCTTTATGGCTGCGAATTCGTTGGTATGGCACCGATTCTTGGTTATATCTTTGATGAATACGAAGCTAAGATTGAGAATGAATAAAAAGTCACAATAGTCATCCCCTCAAAAGGAGGTAATTATTATGAATAAGAAAAAGTTACTCCTCATAATTGGCACAGTTTTACTAATTCTTTTAATAATATTATTAAGACCTCGTCACATTAAACTCAGCTTATCAGACACAGAAGATTTTTCTGTTGTAAAAGAAGGCAACGAAATCAGCCTGACACAAGATGAGAAGAACCAGCTAATTGACATAATAGAAGATATAACTGTTATGCCGTGGCTGTATCCGCAATCAACTGGCTGGACATATAGAATATTTACTGATAACCGTACCAACAACATTATTATACTCAACAACAAAGTCACAATTAACAACATAACTTACCGTCCATTTGGAAAATCAGCAGCAAATGTTATAGATTATCTCGACAACATTTATAACAAAAGTCTTGTAACAATTAACATAGCCAATGCTGACAGCATTACTGTCACCAACCAGTCTAATCATAAGACTGCCGTTTTTGATGGAAATAAACTTAAAGATTTAACAGATGCTCTGGCTTTCACTCCATCGCACCCGGTTACTTTCTATAATGATGCTGATTCATATGTACAGTATGTACTCAACATACAATATAAAGATGGCTCTTCTGAAGAACTGTCTATTGTAAAATGCCCTGCAATTCTTTACAAAAACCAGTATCTGAGTGTTGACTTATATGCATTGGAATTGATTCAGGAAGAAGTTGGCAACTAATGCAATATGAGAGCCATTGGCTAAATACGAACAATTATTAGCAGCCCAAGCAGAAAAGAAAAATTATGACACAATGGAAAAAGTTGCATGCCATTCAATCTAATAATGAATAACATGCAACTTTTTAATTGTTCTTATTAAATACCGTATCTATTTAATATTTTCTTTCTATTGTGTATTGCATTAAAATATATTTCATATTATTATACAATTATGTTAAATATTATATTTAACTGTCTGGCAGGTTTTACATTTCGCCAATTATATCCACAAAACAATATAGCAATACGAATAGAGGAGGAATTTTATGGGGAATACTGCACCTATTATGGTGGCAAAAGGAAAGATTGATTATGGTCTGACTAATGATTATATGTTTCGTGCAATACTGCAAAAAAGCAGAAAAACACTGATTGGACTGGCTAGTGCATTGCTACATCTTAACCCTGAAGATATTAAGGAGATTGAAATAACCAATCCTATAATATTAGGCGAAAGCATTAATGCGAAAACATTTATACTCGATGTAAATATTCTTCTGAATAACAGCAGAATGCTGAACCTTGAAATGCAGGTTAATAATCTGCATAACTGGGAAAACAGGTCATTATGTTATTTATGTTCAGATTTCAGCCAGCTTAATAAAGGTGATGCATATGAGGATATTAAGCCTGTTATTAACATTGGGATTCTGGATTATACTTTATTTGAAGACGCACCAGAATTCTACGCAGAATTTGAATTGTTGAATAAGAAAACTCACAGAAGGTATAGTGACAAACTTGGTATCAGTGTGTTAGACTTAACTCAGATAGATATGGCAAGTGATGAAGACAAGGCTTTCGGTATAGATACATGGGCTGCTGTTTTCAAGGCTAAGACATGGGAGGAGTTGCGTATGGCTGTTCAGAGTAATGAATATATGAAAGATGCAGCAGAAACTTTGTATGAGCTTAATAGTGACGAAACAATCCGCCAGCAGTGTGAGGCTCGAAGACGGGCTGAGATTGAAGAAAAACATATGCAGGATAAATTGAAGAAACTAGAGGAAGATAAGGAAAATCTCACAAAAGAGAAAACCGAATTGCACATAAAATTGCAAAATGAAATATCAGAAACAGAAAAGTGGAAAACTAAATACGAGCAATTATTAGCAGCCCAAGCAGAAAAGAAAAATTAAGATACAACACATAAATCCCAGCAGCACATATATCAGTGCTGCCGGGATTTCTTTATAATATCTCATAAGTTGTCTGTTCACTTGTAAGACAATCACATTCAACACGATTCTCACCACTTGTAACAAATGATGAAGCCTTAATGTGTATATCAGTGATTGTCTCAGGCATATCCTTTAACGGCTCTATAACAACCGCTTCCTTTGCTCCGAGGCAGTTAATTCCTTCAAAATTAATATTCTTAATATAAGGAATATCGTCCTTGTCAATTCCGTTAATCTCTTCATTTCTGTTAAGAGAATTAAGCACATATGACATTGTAAGAATTATTGCCTGTTCCTTGATATCAACCATATTAATATTCTTTATATTAATATTTTCGATAACTCCGCCTCGTCCAAGCGCGCTCTTCATGCGGACTCCGACATCAGTTCCAAGGAAAGTACAATTCTCTACCAGTACATTTTTAATACCACGACTCATCTCACTTCCGATAACGAAGCCGCCATGTCCCTTATTAACAAGGCAGTCATGGATATATACATCCTCACAAGGTCCTTCAATCTGTCTTGCTACGGCATTCTTGCCTGACTTTAAACAGATTGCATCATCACCTGTTTCAAATGTACAGTTATGTATATGAACCTTCTTGCATGATTCAACATCAATTCCATCACCGTTCTGCGCATAATATGGATTGCTCACCGTAACATTTCTTACTGTAAGATTCTTACAAAAAAATGGGTGTATATTCCATGCCGGTGAATTCATAAATGTTACACCATCAAGAAGAATTCTTTTACAGTGACGAAGACTTACCATTACAGGTCTGTAGAAATCATAATATTCGCTTGCTTTCTCAAGTGCATTCTCAGCGTCAAGCTGGATATTATGCTCATTACCTTTAAATGAGCTTTCTGTCGGCATCCATATGCCGCCCTCTTTAGTATCAATTGTATACTGGCTCTTTTTCATAAGAGCTTCCCACTGTCTGTCAGTCAACTTAAACTGTTTTACAGGGCGCCACAGATCACCGCTTCCATCAATAACACCGCCACCGGTTATACCGATGTTAATAGCATTTTCAGCTGTGATAGGAGACTTGGCTCTTATACACTCCTGACCTTCATAGTTAGTGATAATAAGTGGATACTGGTCAATATCTTTAGAAAATTTAAGTATTGCATTCTTCTCAATTCTTAACTCAACATCGCTCTTAATCTCGATTGGCGCTGTAAACCAGATTCCCTCAGGAATCACAACAGTTCCGCCACCCTTTTCCGAGATATAGTTAATAGCCCTGTTTATAGCATCAGCATTTCTTGATGCATCTTCAATAGTATAGCAGTATGGTCTTGCACCATAGTTGTCAACATATACTATTCTGTCAACAAATGCTGGGAGTTTTACATCAAAATTAACTTTTTTCATTCCACATCTCCTTTTGGTTTTAAGTTCATGTGTTACTTTAAAAGCTCCTGTAACAAAGCATTTACCATTCCCGGATTAGCCTTGCCCTGCATTGCCTTCATTGTCTGTCCGACAAGATAGCCGATTGCCTGCTTTTTGCCGCCTTTATAATCAGCAACTGACTGTGGGTTATCAGCAATAACCTTCTCAACTGTTGCTCTGAGTGCGCCTTCATCATTAACCTGCTTTAAACCGTGCTCCTCAACATATGCGTCAACATCAACATTTTCAGCAAATACATGCTCAAATATCTCCTTAGCTGCTGCATTGTTGATTTCCTTTTTCTCAACAAGAGTAATAATCTTGGCAAGGCTTTCAGGTGAAAATGTTAATTCCTCGGCTCTGAATTCTCTTCCAGTCTTAGCTGATTCTTCCTTCATGAGTCGCATTGTCTCACCCATAATCCAGTTAGAAACCTTCTTTGGCTGGTTGCAGATTGCTGTAGCTTCCTCAAAGATTTCTGTGAACTTCTTAGAATCTGTAAGAATCTCTGCATCGTATTCAGGAAGTCCGAATTCTTCAATATAACGTGCCTTCTTCTCGTCCTTGAACTCTGGCTGTTTTGCCTTAAGCTCTGCTAAATACTCATCACTGATGTGAATTGGAACAAGGTCTGGATCTGGGAAATATCTGTAATCCTGCGCATCTTCTTTTGAACGCATAGCATATGAATATTCCTTGTCATCATTCCATCTTCTTGTTTCCTGTACAACCTTCTCGCCTGCTTCGATTAAGTCAATCTGTCTAGCTGTCTCGGCCTTGATTGCTCTTTCAATAGCTGCAAATGAATTGAGGTTCTTAGTTTCTGTTCTTGTCCCGAACTCGCTTGAACCACGCTCTCTTACAGAGAGGTTGACATCTGCTCTCATAGAACCTTCCTGAAGCTTGCAGTCAGAAGCACCAAGATACTGGATTGTTGTTCTTAACTTAGTAAGATAAGCAATAACTTCTTCTGCTGAACGCATGTCTGGTTCAGAAACAATTTCGATAAGAGGCACACCTGAACGGTTATAATCTACATATGACACGCCTTCCCACTCATCATGAACAAGCTTTCCTGCATCCTCTTCCATATGAATCTCGTGGATTCTTATTGTCTTTTCTGTTCCATCTGATAATGTAACATCAACATGACCGTTACGGCAGATTGGAAGATAAAGCTGTGAAATCTGATAATTCTGTGGGTTATCAGGGTAGAAATAATTCTTTCTGTCAAACTTGCAGTCCTGTGTAATTGTACAGTTAGTTGCAAGTCCTACTGCTGCTGCATATTCTACAACCTTCTTATTAAGAACAGGAAGAGAACCCGGCATACCTGTACACACAGGGCAAGTATGTGAGTTAGGCGCTCCGCCGAACTCAGTTGAGCATCCACAGAAAATCTTTGTCTTAGTAGCTAATTCAACATGGACTTCAAGTCCGATTACAACTTCATAATCTTTCATACTTATGCCTCCCTCCTATTCAAATCTTCCTCGTGCCTGCTCATAAACGTAGCCCGCACGGATAAGGTTATTTTCTTTAAAGCAGTCGCCAATAAGCTGTAAGCCGATTGGAAGACCATTCTTGTCCTTACCGCATGGAACAGAAAGTCCCGGAAGTCCGGCAAGATTTACAGAGATAGTATAGATATCTCCAAGATACATCTTAATAGGGTCAGAAAGTGATGAACCAAGCTTTGGTGCTGTTGTAGGTGCAACAGGTCCAAGAATTACATCGTATTTTGCAAATGCTTCATCAAATGCTTTCTTAATAAGAGCCTTAACTCTTAATGCCTTAAGATAATAAGCGTCATAATATCCTGAACTTAATACGAAAGAACCGAGCATAATTCTTCTCTTAACCTCTGGTCCAAAGCCCTCTGAACGTGTCTTCTTGTACATGTTGTGGAGTCCTTCGTATTCTTTAGTTCTGTATCCGTATTTAACACCATCGAATCTTTCAAGGTTAGAGCTTGCTTCTGCTGCTGCGATTGTATAGTAAGTAGGAATTGCGTACTCAACAAGGCTTAAATCAAATTCTTCGACGATTGCGCCCTTGCTCTCAAGAACTTTGGCAGCGTTAAGAACAGCTTCCTTAACCTCAGGGTCAAGACCTTCTCCAAAATAATCTCTTGGAATACCGATTCTCATTCCCTTAACATCATCAACTAATGCCTTTGTAAATGAATAATCATCTCTTCCAATTGATGTTGAGTCCTTATCGTCCTTGCCTGCGATAGCTTCCATAATAGTTGCACAGTCAGTTACATCCTTACATAAAGGTCCAATCTGGTCTAATGATGAACCATAAGCGATAAGTCCGTAACGTGAAACTGTTCCATAAGTTGGCTTTAAACCTACAACACCACAGTAAGAAGCTGGCTGTCTTATTGATCCACCTGTATCAGAACCAAGTGCTGCAAAGCACTCATTAGCTGCTACAGCTGCTGCTGAACCACCTGATGAACCACCAGGTACATGCTCAGGATTGCGTGGATTCTTAGTTGCACCAAATGCACTTGTCTCAGTTGTAGAACCCATCGCGAATTCATCCATGTTAGTCTTTCCGATAATTACAGCTCCTGCATTCTGAAGTCTTTCTACAGCGTCTGCTGTGTAAGTTGGAACGAAATTACCAAGTATCTTAGATGAGCATGTAGTAAGCATGCCCTCTGTACACATATTATCTTTGATTGCAAATGGTACTCCGGCCAAAGGTCCTGTAAGCTTACCTGCCTTGATATCCTCATCTGCTTTCTTAGCTGCTGCAAGAGCTTTTTCCTTGTCAAATGTAACATAACAGTTAAGCTCATCTTCAGATTTTTCAATCTGTGCAATAACAGCTTCCATAGCCTCTGTTGCTGTTGTCTCACCCGCTTTAATCTTAGCAGCCAGTTCAACAGCTGTATAATCTAATAAACTCATATGCGTCCTTTCTATGATTCAACAGTTTTAGGTACAATAAATCCTGATTCATTACATTCAGGTGCATTAGCAAGAGTTGCCTCACTTCCGTCACCATTAGTAACAACGTCTTCTCTCATTACATTATTAACAGGGAACACATGTGACATAGGTTCTACCCCTGTAGTATCAAGCTCTCCGAGCTTGTCAATATAATCAAGCATGCTCGCCATATCCTTCTTGGCAGCTTCCTTCTCTTCATCAGAGAGTTCAAGCTTGGCAAGGATACCAACATACTCAATTGTCTCATCACTAATTACATTAGCCATGTGTGCGTCTCCTTTCGTTGTCGTTATATACGCCTGGAGAAATTGGATAAATCATCACAAGACACGCTTTCGCTACTTGTCGCTCGCAGCGGTACTAAGCGAAATCGGCCACCTCCATCTGAAAAGCTAGCTTTTCAGACTCCGCCAGCCGATTTTGCTAAGTGCCGGCGGCTCCAAAGTGTCTTGTTCACGCTTTATCCAATTTCTCCAGGCTCACACATCTACCCCGGAACGAGACGCGACATCGCTGCGCTCGTCGCCGTTGGGCGAGATGTAGTGGAAGTCTCTACCTCTTTGCATCAGAGGAGGTCATATTAAATTAGCGGTTGTTGGCAACGAACAGGCAGCGAGGTTTTATAAGTTCGCAAGCAAGGTGCTTTGGAGCCGCCGGCACTTGGTAAGCTGGGACAGTTGGCACAAAGTGCCAACAAATCCCAGCGAACCTAGTGTCCGCTGCGAGCGACAAGCAGCGAAAGCGTGCCTTGCGGTGAACTTATAAACCTCGCAGCCGTCCGTATATCCACTAATCCCTAACCTTAATATGAACTTCCCTAAGCTGCTGCTCTGTTACCTCATTTGGTGCTCCGCACATTAAATCCTGCGCTGTTCCGCTCATTGGGAATGGAATTATCTCACGGATATTCTCTTCATTTCTAAGGAGCATAATCATACGGTCAACACCTGGTGCCATACCTGCGTGTGGTGGTGCACCAAACTGGAATGCATTGTATAATGCTCCAAATTTTGCCTTTAATACTTCTTCATCATATCCGGCAATCTCAAATGCCTTAACCATTATCTGCATATCATGGTTACGGACTGCTCCTGATGATAACTCTACACCGTTGCATACGATATCATACTGGTATGCAAGGATATCAAGAGGATCTTTTGTATTAAGCGCCTCAAGTCCGCCCTGTGGCATTGAGAATGGATTATGTGTAAATCCAATCTTCTTAGTTTCTGGATCTCTTTCAAACATTGGGAAGTCATTAACATAACAGAATCTGTATGCATTTTTCTCAATGAGGTCAAGTCTCTCACCAAGTTCGTTTCTAATCTGTCCTGCGAAGTACGCAGCTCTGTCTTCCTTATCAGCGATGAAGAAGATTGTATCTCCTGGCTGAAGTCCTGCAAGGTCTTTGATTTCTCCCTTGAGTTCTTCTGGAATAAATTTATCAATTGGTCCCTTGTAGCTTCCGTCTTCAAGAACCTCAAGGTATCCAAGTCCGCCCATTCCGATTCCTGTAGCGAACTTAAGTAACTTCTCATGCTGTCCCTTTGAAAGCTTTGCATGTACATTGATTGCTCTTACAGTCTTGTTCTGGAAAGGCTTGAATGTACATTTGTTAAAGAATTCTGAAAGGTCAATAATTCTAAGTGGATTACGAAGATCTGGCTTATCTGAACCAAACTCAAGCATTGCCTGCTTGTAGCTGATGATTGGATAAGGTGCCTGTGTAACTTCGTATCCTTCTGGTGCGAATTTTGCAAATGTTTCTGTAAGAACCTCTTCACCAATTCTGAATACATCTTCCTGTGTAGCGAAGCTCATCTCGAAATCTAACTGGTAGAATTCTCCTGGTGAACGGTCAGCTCTTGCATCCTCATCTCTGAAGCAAGGTGCAATCTGGAAATATTTATCAAAACCAGATACCATAAGTAACTGCTTATACTGCTGTGGTGCCTGTGGAAGAGCATAGAATTTGCCCTTATATTTTCTTGAAGGTACGATATAATCTCTTGCGCCCTCTGGTGAAGAAGCACAAAGAATAGGTGTCTGGATTTCAAGGAATCCCATGTCTGTCATCTTCTGACGAAGGAATGCGATAACCTTTGATCTGAATATCATGTTATCCTTAACCTTCTGGTTTCTTAAATCAAGATATCTGTACTTAAGACGTACATCCTCTCTTACTTCCTTAGAAGTCTGTACTTCAAATGGAAGCTGCTGGTATACCTGTCCAAGTATTGTAATCTTCTTAGCTTCAAGCTCGATTGTTCCTGAAGGAATCTTAGGATTATAAGTTTCCTCATCTCTCTGCTCCATAATACCCTCGATAGCGATACACTCTTCCTTATGAATACCATCAAGTAATGTTGTATCACGAAGTACTACCTGAAGTACTCCATACATATCTCTTAAATCGATAAATGAAACTCCTCCATGGTCACGGATGTTCTCAACCCATCCTGCAACCTTTAATTCCTTGCCAATGTAACTTTCATTAACTTCACTTAAGTTAACATCTCTGTACATGTTTGCCATTGCAATCTCCTTTCTTTTCTGGACAGGTAAAAATGTTGTTTCTGTCCGGTTTCTGTTTAATATAACTACATCCCAGAAAAAACTAAAACCCCGGGATGTAAAAAAACATCCCGGGGCGAATAAACTTATGTTATCCGCGGTACCACCCGCATTGAAAGGCTCTTAAACCTTTCATCTCATTGCACTTAACGCGTGTAACGGAATGACCTACCCAGCCGTGGCTGCTCAACCATCCAACTCCAGAGCGTTCCTCTTATCAATTCCCTGCGTATGCTTTCAGTCGGTGGCATCGCTTTCCTGTCAGGTTCCATGAAAAGAAGTCTCTTTCATAGTCTTTAAGATATTCATATAGTTAAATGATAACATAGTCAATATCACTTTTCAAGTGCGAATTTTCCCTGTATGAAATTAATATACATTTTTATGAATTATGATGGTACTTTTCTCAATTTATTATCTTAATTAAATAAGCTTAATTGTCTTTACCATTGCATCCATATTCTTCTTTATTAGCTCAATCTTATCTGCTGACTGTGACTGTTCCTGCTCAAGACCGAAGAAACCAACAGTATTAGGACCAGCCTCAAGCACATATCCATATATATAACAATCCCATGTCGTATCCTTATCACTACTTGACTTTGCTAGAGTAAGCTTTCCTTCAAACTTCTTCATCTTTATTCCATTAATCTCTGTATCAGTAACTGATGCTACTGTCACAGGAACATCCTTTGTATACCCATTTATCTGCTCTGAAATACCATCATCAGTCCATAAAAGCTGTGATATACTTTCAACTATAGTCTCTTTCGTAACAGATGTGAGTGGTAATACACTTTTTTTATCAAATGATCTTGATATATATAGGTCTGTCTTGTCCTTCGAATTATATATTATTTTTCCACCGCCACCAGTAAATGTATATCCCTTAGGTATCTGTGCTGTAAATCCATTAAATATACTAATTTGACTTTCTAACTGGTCATTACTCTGACTAGTTGACTTTTCTTCACTCTTAGAACTGCTTTCCTGCGTCTGGCTAACCTGTGAGTTCCCTTCATTACCAGCAGTTGTTGTATTCTCCTTCTTCCCACATCCTGCTAATACTGATGTAATCATCAATGCTCCCATTACTGCATATGCTATTTTTCTTGTCTGCATTTTAATTCTCTCCTCATTCTCATATTGTACAATTCTTACATAGAATTATCGTGAGAATTATAGCACTTCCCCCCCCCACCATTGTAAATATTTTTATAGTATATCGTGTCTTTTTATCAATCTGAAAAGCAGACTGCCATATTCATAATAAATCCATTTATGTCTGTTTCAAGCCTTCTATCACTAACTCTTTATGAAAATATTGTAATGTTGAAAATCCATATTTTCTATCAAACATTTTTTTATGTAGCTTTCTTTTCCCATTCATACATTCCATATATTCTTCTACATAATCAAGTGCATCTTTTTTTATTCGTTCTAAATTTATCATCGTCTCATTATACTCATCTTTATCAACGATAGCATCTGTAGAATCCAAATAATTTGTCTTAGTTATAATGATTATTTTACTATAGTCCAATCCCGATTTATGTGCTTTAGATCTTTTTGTTTTTGAGAAATGAAAAGCATATGGGTGATGTATTTCTGTTCTATATGGAATGCATATAAAAAAGTCATAATGTGTCTGAAATAATAAGCAGTTATATGCTCTCTGATTCTTCTTTAATACTTCTCTATATGGCGGATTAGGATATGCATTATAAAAATGTTCCGTCAACTTAAGAATCTGATAATCATTCTGTGGTAAATTCATTCAATTGTCTCCTCTGGAAATAGCCACTCGACTGAGTAAAAAGAAACGAGAGACTATACAGCCTCTCGTAATTAGCTTCATCATTCGGTCACTTTTTATTTTACCGTCCTGTCGGAACCGTCACAGGACTCATCGCTCGGTCACTTTTTATTTTACCGTCCTGTCAGAACCGTCACAGGACTCATCATTAATGACGAAGAAGAACATTTCTGTTCTCAATTGTATTATATGCTTTTATAGCATAAATATCAATACTTTTTATTTAATTTTTATTGAATTTCTATTGGATGTTCCTTCACATATTCCCCAATCTTCTTATCCGAAGCAAGTATATGGTTAGACAGCCAGCCAAGCAGGAATCCTATAAGATCCATAAGATATTCCTCCTGATTATCATCCATTGCCTCAAGCTCCCTGAAATCAATATTTACCAGCTTTTCGACAAATGCCGCATGTGCCCTTTTCTGTGCTTCAATTTCAGGATATCCGATTTTCTTCATCAGTTCTTCCTCATCACTGAAATGCGTCTCCGTGTATTCCCTCAGTTCTGAGAGAAGTCTTATGATTTCATCATATTTATCATGAAGAAGTTCTGCATGTATAACATCATTAGTGTCCCTGATAATATCAAAAAGATGCTTATGCTCCTCATCGACAAGCTCAATTCCTGTTATATATTTGTCTGTAAATGCAAATGCGTCATCAACATTAGTTTCTGGTGCCATCTTTCCAATCATCATGTCGCTGCTCAAGATGTGGCTGTAAAGCCATCTGGTAAGATAAAGCAGCAGCTCATTAAGAGAATTTCTTGCTGCCTCCGGTGAAGATTCATCTAACTTAAATGTATTAATCTTTTCTGCAAATGCTTTGTGTTCTCTCTGCTGTATTGGCAGCTCCGGGTCATGAATACTCTTCATGTATTCTTCTTCATGAGCAAAATGTGTAATAGCATAATCCTTAAGATTATCTATAAGATTCTTCGCAATTGACGCGGCATTATCTGTTTCTTTTACCAGTGCAAATGCTTCATTAAGCATCTGGAACAGTTTTCTATGTTCTTCATCAATATTATCAATGTGTATCATACAGTCTTCTGTAAATTCGTACATATATATCAATCTCCTCGTGCTTATATTTGCCTTGTATTATAACACCTTTTCTTTAAGCTGTGCAATGCTGTCCACCTGAAACATTAAATATCTGTTTTTAATGAGTATATTCACAAAACAAATGTAGTTTGTCAAAACATTTAAGGCTATAATTAACTTATTTAAAGCATTTTGCTTTGCAAAACAAGGAGGCAATACCTCTGCTCCTGCATGGGCAGTCGCATTTTGCTCCGCAAAACAAGGAGGTATGTATGAACATTTATCTTGCTGGAGATTCTATTGTACAGAATTATACTGAAGAAGAATTTATTGCAGGCTGGGGACAGTTCCTGCCACGCTTCTTTAAGCCTGATGTAAATGTATTTAACTATGCCAAGGGTGGCAGAAGTTCAAGACTTTTTATTAATGAAGGAAGATTTGAAGAGATTGACAGACATATTCCGTCCGGAGACTATCTTTTTATAGAGTTCTGTCATAATGATGACGATTCAAAGGATTACAAATCTATGTTTAACCGTCAGACTCCGCTTGGCGTACCAGATGAATCAGGTCGATTTCCTGTTATAGCAGGAGTTAAGATGCCTAAGAATTATATACCACCTGAATATATTGAGGCACTTAATAATGATGATTCGATAACTGATAAACAGGCTGTTCTTAACAGTGTTCTAGCCATAAACCAGTCTTATCCATATGACACTTACTATCCATACTCAAAAGACGCTTCTATGGGCAGTTACAAATGGTTCATCAAACAATTTATTGATATGGCAAGAAAGCATGATGCATCTCCTGTATTAGTTACTGCACCGGCAAGAACATTTTTCAATGCTGACGGAACAATTATGGACGCTCCCGGCTGCCACGGTGGCAATAATTTCAGCTATATAAGAGCTATGCGCCAGATTGGTGAAGAAACCGGCACACCTGTACTTGATCTGTTTTCTTATTCAGTTGAACTTTTTGAAAAAATCGGACATGATAACATCCACAGATATACCTCAATCAAAAAAGGTATCAATAAAGGAAAATGGCCTGACGATTTCTTAAAAGAACTCGCCAAGCCAGATACTGTTTCTGAGAATACACATTTTAACAAGGACGGTGCAATGCTTATCACCGAAGGTCTGGTAGAACTGATTCTTAAATCCAAGAACCCCCAGCTTTGTGAATTGCAGTCCGCCTTGCTTCATAACGTGTTATAAGTATATTACTTATTAATGAATTCCCATGCTTCTTCGGGGCTGTGTACAACAAACTCAGCCCCATTATCCTTTAAGAACTCTTCATCTCTGAATCCCCAGCCAACCATACATACATCCATTCCTGCATTAGCCGCTGTCTGGACATCTACTTCTGAATCCCCGACATATACAGCCTGTGTTCTGTCAACATCAAACTGTCTTAATACTTCATTAACGCTGTCCGGATATGGTTTTCTTCTTATGCCTTCTCTCTCTCCAACCGCATAATCAAATAGTCCCGGAAAATAATCTTTGCATAAAGTCTGCACTCCATAATCAGCCTTGTTAGATACAACCGCAGTGTACACACCGGCATTTCTTATATTCTCAATAAGTTCTTTTATTCCATCATAAGGTCTTGTCTTATCTGCACAGTGCTTCTTGTAATGCTCTGTAAATGTTTCATGCACTTTAACTATCATGCTTTCTGGTGTTCCCTGTGGAACAGCTCTTTCCATCAGCTTTCTTATCCCATTGCCAACAAAATGTCTGATTTCTTCAATCGTCCTCTCAGGCATGTCAAATACTGAAAGTGCATAATTAGTACTATCTGCAAGATCCTCCAATGTATTAAGTATGGTTCCGTCAAGATCAAATATAACGATTTTGTATTTCATATATCCTCCTTGTTATGGCTTCTTTATCCCAGCAGCTCCTCAATTATATCGTAATGCTCATCAATCGCTGCATTAAGTGTCTCAATATCCTTCTTTATAAGGCTATCATATATCATTTCATGTGTCTTTAAAAGTTTCTTTTTCTTAATTCCATCTGCATGCTTTATGACATAATCTATCCATTCGCGGTAGACTTCAACAACAGCTTCCATCAGTGTAATCCACAGATTGTTGCCTGTATCTGCAATCAGTTCCTCGTGAAATGCTTTATCAATATCAACAAGTGCATCACCTGTTTCTGTCATCATCCGATTAACCATGCTTTCCAGTCGTTCCTGTTGTTCTTTCATAAGACCTGTATGTATTACTGCATTACACACTGACTTTTCCATCATGCGGCGGAATTCGCACACTTCGCGCTTAGTAACAGTTTTTAATGCAATCATCATTAATATTGTCTGCTTTATGGACTGCCCGACATTTTCTGATATATAATTGCCAGAACCCTGACGGCGTTCTATAAGTCCCATTCCATGCATAATACTTAAAGCTTCTCTTGTTGAATTGCGTCCTATCCCAAGAGTTTCTGCAAGTGCACGCTCAGTAGGCAGTCTGCTTCCTATTGTAAGCTCTCCGCTTTTCATAAGCTCATAAATATATTGAATTGCCTTTTCGTATTCCTGCGAAATTTTTTTCTGATTCATGTCAGCTGATTCCAGATTACAACACCCCTGTCTCATTAATATAGGCTTCTATAAGTCTTAATGCACCATCTTCCCCAACCTTTGAAACATCTATGCATATATCGTAATATTCTGCATTCCCCCATTCTTCACCGGTATAATAATTGTGATATGTGCGTCTTCTAAGGTCTGTATCTTCAACTATCTTAGCTGCTTTCTTAGAGCTGACATTGTGCTTCTTTTCTATAAGTTCTGCTCTTTTTTCTTTGTTTCCTGTGAGAAATACTGATATAACATCTTCTCTGTGTCTGAATGCATTGTTTCCGCATCTGCCGACAACTACGCAATTTTCATTACCGATTATGTCAGCCATAGCCTTGCGTGGAGTTTTTCCATTATCTGATGTATCATCACCTGCCATTGTGTCAGCATACAGCATCATATCAAGTGGCATTTCTCCATAAAAATATGGATACTTCTCATACAAGCCTTTTTCTTTCGCAAGTCTGCACACGGCATCCTTATCATAAAATGGTATAAAATATTTCTCTGCCAGTGCTTTTCCTATCTGGTCACCCATACATCCACATTGTCTTGCAATTGTGATTATCATATATACCTCTTTTCTGCGCACGCTTTTTTGCGCATAACAGGTTTGTGCCAAGTGCGCGCAGGCACAAACCCCGCATGTGAAAATAATATCTTCACACTGTTCTCCTAATTACCTACTATTTCATCATATTTAGCAATCTAGTAGGTCTTTTCCACATTGTTAGTTGGTTTGTAATTCTTCTTTTCAACTCAAATACCTACTAAATAAACACTGTTCACACTTTTAGTAGGTCTTTTTCTTATATGTCTATAATATCAGACAGTTCTAATCAGCAAAAAGACCTACTATTTTGGCTTAAATTATCAATTTAGTAGGCAATTTTCTTTATCCGCATTAATTATCCTCAGAATTTTCTCTCAATTAACCTACTATTTCATCACATTTAGCAGCTTTAATAGGTTTTTACCCCATTCATACATTAATTTCATATGCCATTTTACACTATCTTTTACATAAATCCAGCAAATACTGATGAAAGTGCAACTGTAAGTATACCTGCAACTGCTATCGAAAGACTGCTCATTGCACCTTCAATTTCGCCCATTTCCATAGCCTTGGCTGTTCCTATCGCATGTGCAGCAGATCCTAACGCAAGTCCTTTGGCAATCGGTTCTTTTATTCTGAATATTTTACATATAAGCTCACCAAATATATTTCCAAGAACCCCTGTTACAACAATAACTGCAACTGTAATTGTTACATAACCTCCAAGTTCCTCAGAAACTCCCATACCAATAGCAGTAGTTATTGACTTCGGAAGAAGAGTAACATATTCTGCATGACTCAGATTCATAATTTTAGATAACACAAGTACCGTTGTTAAACTTGTAAGCACACCTGATGCTATTCCTACAACAACTGCCTTGTAATTCTTCTTAAGAAGACTCCACTGCTCATACAGCGGAATTGCAAGACATACAGTTGCCGGTGTAAGAAACCAGCTAAGATACCTGGCACCCTGATTATATACATCATAATCAACACCTGATACTGCAAGTACTATTATTGTTATTATTATTGATATAAGCAGTGGATTGAATATTCCAAGCTTGAATTTTTTCTTAAGCACAGAACCAATAAAGTATGATAAAAGACTTAATGTGACTCCGGCAAAAAGTGATTCTCTGAAAAAATCATTCATTAGTATTAACCTCATTTCTTTGTGCTTTGCGTAATTCTCTCTTCCTGTCAGCACGTATGATTATCTGGGAAGCCTGACCTGTAACCGCCATAACCGTAATTATAGCAACAACCGTAACAACAAGCACCGGCACGAGCATAGGTTTTAATACCCCCCATGAAGACATCAGTCCTACTCCTGCCGGAATGAACATAACAGGCATTACAGCTATAAGATATTTTCCTGCGTCCTTTACCCAGCTAAGCTTTATAAGTCCGGTAAGAAGTCCAACAAAAAGTATCACCATTCCATATATACTGGCTGGAACCGGCAGCGGAAGCAGATATTTAAGTGCTTCTCCGACAAATGAAATAGCTAGTATTATAAGAAACTGTCTCAATAATTTCATAACATTTCTCCATAAATAAAAAATTGCGGTGCAAATTGGTGCTACCAATTCATACCGCAAATTATAATACATTCTTATGTACAATAAAGCAAGGACTTTTTTATGCTCTTCTTGCCTTAGCTGCCTTAAGCAGATGTTTTGCAAGAACTGATGTTGTTACCGAACCTACTCCTCCAGGAACCGGTGTACATACAGAAGCATTCTCTGCAACATCTTCAAAATCAACATCACCACACAGATTGCCGTCTTCATCAACATTTATTCCAACGTCAATTACAACTGCACCATCTGCAACAAATGATTTGTCAACCATCTTTGCAACGCCTGCTGCCGCAACAAGCACCTCAGCGCCCTTACATACTCCCGGCATATCAACTGTCTTAGTATGACACACTGTTACTGTTGCATTCTTCTTCATAAGCATCATCGCAACCGGCTTACCGATAACAAGACTTCTTCCGATAACTACTGCTCTCTTACCCTTTAAGTCAACTCCTGCATAATCTAACATCTCAATTACAGCTTCTGCTGTACATGGACCATATCCTGTCGGATCCCCTGCATATACCTTTGCAAGATTCATAGGTGATATTCCATCCAGATCCTTCACACTGGCAATTCTGTTCTCAATTGCCTTCTCATCAAGATGCTTTGGCAAAGGTCTTAAAAGAAGAATTCCGTCAATATCCTCATCTTCATTAATCTTGTCAAATTCTTTCTGGAAAGTATCATTATCAATATCAGCAGGAAATGTATATGAAGTACATCTGAATCCTACTTTTTCCATCTTCTTGGTAGCGCCACGCTCATATGACATATCATCTGGTCTTTCACCAACACGCACAATTGCAAGATGTGGAATTGCGCCCTTCCAGTCCTTCATCTCTTCAATAATCTTCTCATTAATAGCATTAGCAACCGGTAATCCCTTAAGTGTCTCCATATATTCCTCCTTGTTTTGCGAAGCAAAATCCGAGCCTCTCCAGCGAGGAGAGGAATTTTCCTCCTTGTTTTGCAATCTTGTTCTATGGTCTTACAGCATCCATAACTCTTCCAAATGTTTCTTCTTCAATCTGTGCTGCTTCAGCAAGCATCTTATCTGCCTTAAAGTTCATATCTTCAGCAAGTTCTCTGTCCTTCATAAGCTTTGTATTGATAAATACATTAAGCGAAGCACCCTTCATTGCAGCCTCACACATTGTTATGCCGACACCTGCATCACTGATTGCAATTCTGCTTCCAATTACAGATATACGGTCGATAAGCTTCATGGCTTCAAGTATAAGCTCCATCATTGACAGAGGGGCTTCTGAGGCTGTAACAAGTGCCTTTGCCATAATTGCTTCTCTTTCCTTAATCTGTTCTTCTGTATGCTTAGGAAGACCATAAGCTGCTGCAAGAGGCTTAAAGCTTTCAGCATCCTTATCCATGCACTCTGCAAGTTTCTTTGTAAGGTCTGTCGCTTTAACAATAAGTTCTTCAATCTCTTCCTGATACTCTGCATATTTCTTCTTTCCTGTAGTAAGTGCAAGCACCATATTACCAAGGCTCATGCCTACTGCTGCCACATATCCGCACGCTCCGCCGCCTCCCGGCACCGGTTCACTTGAAGATAAAACCGCAAGAAAATTATCCATTGTCATATCTGTCATCATATTAAATATCTACCTCCCCTGTAAATACTGTTTTCGCCGGGCCTTCAAGATATACGGTATTATCATCTTTATCCCATGTAATCTTTAAGTCACCACCAAGAAGATGAAGTGTTGCTGTTGTGTCGCACATTCCGTTAAGAACAGTTGCAACAAGGCTCGCACATGCACCTGTACCACAGGCAAGTGTCTCCCCGGAACCTCTCTCCCACACACGCATATTAAGATTATTCTTATCTACAACCTGAATGAATTCAGTATTAATTCTCTCTGGAAATGCTTTGTGATTTTCAAAGAAAGGTCCGATTTTTTCAATCTCAAATTTCTTAATATCAATATCTTTATCAAGATAAACAATAGCATGAGGATTACCCATTGAAACTGCTGTTACCTTGTACTCCTTACCTTCTACAACAATAGTCTCATCCACAACAGGTGTCTTAACAACCTGTCCGGCAATTGTCTCTATCTCACAGCCTTTATATTCTTTAAGTTCCTTCGTATCAACAGGAATCTGTGCTGCCTCAAGAATTGGTGCGCCCATGTTAACCCTTGCCGTCTCAACCTTGCCATCTGCACCAGTTTTAAGCTCAAGTATCTTCACACCTGCAAGTGTATCAATAGTAACTGTTGTTTTATCTGTAAGTCCGTTGTCATATACGAACTTTCCAACACATCTTATTCCATTACCACACATCTGTCCCTGCGAACCATCTGCGTTGTACATCTCCATAAAGAAATCAGCTTTATCTGAGTTCTTTATAAGAATAAGTCCATCTGAACCTATTCCAAAATGTCTGTCACTTAAATCAATTGCGACCTGTGACGGATTATCAATTACCGACTGTGTGCAGTCTACGTATATGTAGTCGTTGCCTGCTCCATGCATTTTAGTAAACTTCATACTGCGTCTCCCTTTTCCTATATATTATAAATGTAGTGATATATCACATTTGTCATACATCCTGATATATTCCCATTACCATAGTTGCTGACTCTACCATTGTATTGCCACTGTCCATGCTGCATTTCTGGATATATCTGAATGCCTCCTGCTCTGACATATTATTTCTTTCCATAAGCAGATGCTTTGCATCATCAATTATCTTCTGTTCTTCCGGACTTCTCTTTCTTGGCTGTGACCTTAATTTCCTTCTACGCCTTATCTGTGCCTGAAGCATCATCTCTATAGTTGACACAAGGTCATTAACCTTTATTGGCATTGCCGCACATACAATTCCATTGTCCTGACAATCTTCCCATCTGTTCTGGGACGCAACTAACAACATCTCAAAGCTCTTTGGCTTATATTCATATAATTCAGTATAAACCATATTATCTGACAGCTTATATCCGCATATTATGATTCCATCAGACAAAGTATCAGCCTGATTGATTGCCTGTGCCCCACTTGTACATGGTACAGCGACATCGAAGCCTCTGTGAATCAAAAGATTCCTTACTGCTTTAGCCTCCTCTAACTTAGGAAATGCTACAATCAATGTGGACATCAATTAACTCCTTTTCTACTTAGCATACGCTTTACCATGCTTAATCAATACTTGTAGAGATATTCATCAATTTCCCACTGTGAGACTCTTGTTGTGTAGTTTTCCCATTCTTTCATCTTAGCTTCAACATATTTGGTTGTAATATGTTCTCCAAGTACGCTGCATAAAAACTCATCTGCCACAAGACAGTCAACAGCTTCCTTAAGGTCTGCCGGCATATTCTCTATTCCTGCTGCCCTTCTCTCGCCAGGTGTCATCTCATATATATTGCAGTCAACACTCTCAGGTACTTCTATCTTGTTCTTAATACCATCAAGTCCTGCTGCAAGGCAGAGTGCCAGCACGAGATATGGATTAGCTGTAGGATCTGGATTTCTTAACTCAACTCTTGTTCCATTCCCTCTTGATGCAGGTATTCTTATAAGCGGACTTCTGTTTTTTGCTGACCATGCTATATATACAGGTGCTTCATATCCCGGAACAAGTCTTTTATATGAATTAACAAGCGGATTAGTTATTGCTGACATACCTCTTGCGTGCTTCATAATACCGGCAATAAAATGATATGCATTATCTGATAAACCAATCTTTCCATTCTCATCTGCAAATATATTCTTACCCTCTTCAGTTGCAAGTGACATATTAATATGCATTCCAGAACCGCTGATACCAAACTTTGGCTTTGGCATAAATGTTGCATAAAGTCCATGTCTCTTGGCAATTGTCTTAACTGTCATCTTAAATGTCTGTATATTATCTGCTGTCTTTAAAACCTCATCATATTTAAAATCAATCTCATGCTGTGCAGGAGCAACCTCATGATGTGAAGCCTCAATCTCAAATCCCATTTCCTCAAGAGTAAGAACCATGTCTCTTCTTATATTCTCGCCCAGGTCATTAGGTCCAAGATCAAAATATCCAGCTTTTTCATGGCTTAAAGTTGTAGGAAGTCCGTTGTCATCTGTATGGAATAAGAAGAATTCACATTCAGGACCAACATCAAAACGGTATCCCATTTCATTCGCTTCTTTAATAGTTTTCTTAAGAATCCATCTTGGGTCGCCCTCAAAAGGCTTGCCATCTGGTGTATACACATCACAGATAAGTCTTGCAACCTTTCCCTGCTGTGGTCTCCATGGGAATATTTCAAATGTATCATAGTCAGGATACAGATACATATCTGACTCTTCAATTCTTACAAAGCCTTCAACAGAAGAACCGTCAAACATGCATTTGTTATCAAGTGCCTTCTCAAGCTGGCTTGAAGTAATTGCAATATTCTTAAGTGTTCCAAAAATATCTGTAAACTGAAGACGTATAAACTCTACATCCTCTTCTTCAACCATTCTGAATATATCGTCCTTAGTGTATCTGCTCATAAGAAACCTCCGTTATAATTATATATTTCTTATTGTGGCTTATTGCCAACTTTTATAAATATACTACATTTTAATCTCTTTGTGTAGAATACTAATATTTTTCTTGAAAAATTTTATTTCTTAATGTACCATAGTTATGCATATTTTGTCTTTTTAAGACATATATTAATAATTTTAAGGGAGATAAATTATGGCTAAGAAAACAAATGTACCTCTTAAGAGACGCAGACGCTCTGAACTTAATGTAAAACTCATTGCTATCATTGCTGCTGTACTCTTTGTTGTAACTATAGGTATCGTATTCGCTGTTATTGGCAGTCACAAAAAAGAAAATAATCCTTCTGTTGCCGATAACCAGAATAATGAAACTACTGCTGAACCCACAACAGAGGAAGAAACTACAACCAAGGTTCCGACTATCGAAGTCGACCTTATGATGATTGGTGATATGCTTATGCATGAAGGTGTTGTAAAAAGTGGTCTTATGGATGATGGAACTTACAACTTCGACCACCTCTACACTAACATAGCTAAGGATATCAGCTCTGCAGACATAAAAATCGTTAATCAGGAAACAATCCTCGGCGGTTCTGATTTTGCTTACACAGGATATCCAACATTTAACTCACCATGGGCACTTGGTGATGCAGAAGTTAAAGCAGGCTTCAACATTATCCTTCATGCTACCAACCACACATTAGACAAGGGGCTTAAGGGTGTTGAGAACTGCCTTTCATTCTGGAAGACTTATCATCCTGATACTACTGTTCTTGGTATCAACGAAACAGAGGAAGACTATGAGAATATATATGTTTATGAAAAAGAAGGCTTCAAGATAGCATTTCTTAACTACACATACGGAACTAATGGAATTCCTATTCCTGATTCCAAGCCTTATATTGTAAACATGCTTGATAAAGATAAGATTACAGCAGATGTAACTAAGGCTAAACAGCTTGCTGATATGGTTATTGTACTTCCACACTGGGGTACTGAATATGTCTACACACCAGATTCTAACCAGAATTACTGGACACAGCTTTTCTTAAGCCTTGGTGTTGATGTTGTTATCGGTACACATCCTCATGTCCTTGAACCTGTCGAGGTTGTATCTGATACTAAGGGGCATGAAATGCTTGTATACTATTCACTTGGTAACTTCGTTTCTAATCAGGATCAGAAGCCTCGTATGATAGGCGGTATGGCTAAGATGACACTTGTTAAAGATGAAACAGGCTGTTATGTTAAGAATTATAATCTTACACCTGTTATAACACAGAAGCTTTTCGGCCAGAAAGCAATCACTACATATAAATTAAGTGATTACACAGAATCACTCGCATCAGGCAACGCAATCCGCAATGATTCCGGCTGCTCTGATTTCAGCCTTTCATATTGCCAGACTCTCATTAAGCAGATTCTTGGTGATGATTACGATGAAAGCACAAGTGAATTAAATGTTTCACTTCATCCTAATGGCCTTGTTAAAGATACATCTGCAACAGAAAGCAGTTCTTCTGCTAACTAATGAAAAAAGCAGTAATTTTTTAAAATGTAAAGAGATATATTGATACTAAGCATTATCCGAGGTATCAGTATGTCTCTTTTTTCTAATAAGAAAATGCGCATTATATTCATATACTGCGTTATAATCATTTTAGTAATCTGCGGCATAATAACCGCAAGACATAAAAAAACATCATCAGATTCAATTGTAAAAACAACTAAAACCAATAACGAAACATCGGAATCATCAGACACCCAACATACTTCTGACAACACTCCCAATACCGACAGATTACCGCCATACAACTCATCCAATCAGGGAAATGGAATTGGCGGCGGCGCAATCATGGGCAATTGCAGCATAGGTAGCCGTAAACTTCCTATATACTGTGTTGACCTTAGTAAAAAGACTAATCTTGATACCTCCAAAAAATATGTTTCCATATCATTTGACGCCGCATGGGGCGATGAAGATACTATAAAAATTCTTGACATTCTTGATAAATATAATATCAAAACCACATTTTTCATGACCGGAGGCTGGGTGGACAGCTACCCTGATAAGGTTCTTGAAATCTATAACCGTGGACACGACCTCGGCAATCACAGCCAGAACCATAAAGAAATGAGTAAACTTTCTGTAAATGAGCAGAAAGATGAAATCATGTCTGTTGCCAATAAAATAAAAGAAATCACCGGATATACGAGCTTCCTGTTCCGCCCGCCATACGGTGATTATAATTCAACGCTTATTGATACAATCTATGGCTGTAACTTCTATCCTATAGAATGGAATGTAGATTCCCTTGACTGGAAGGACTATGGAACAGACAACATAATTAAGACCGTAACAACACATAAAGCTCTTAAGAACGGTTCCATAATTCTTATGCACAACGGTGCAAAATATACAGCCGAAGCTCTCGAATCTGTAATAACCGGGCTGCAGTCACAAGGCTACGAAATCGTGCCTGTATCACAGCTTATTAATACTGAAAATTTTCATATGGATGGAACCGGCCTGCAGATTCCTGACTAATTCTTATGCATAAGGTGCTTTATATAAAACTTAGCACCTTATGCAACTTTATTATTATAATCAGTGACATATACCTCACTGGCAATCTCTCTTGCCTTTTCTACAATCTTTTCCAAACGGGACATGACTTCATCTGAAAAATACTTTTCTCCACATTCCTCACATTCCTCACAAGGAACATTCTTAATTATAATTACACAATTATCAAAAGTAACAACATGTGTTGTAACCGATGGTTTTGTTGTTTTACATTTACAATAAAAACACATACTATTGCTCCTTTCTTGTCTTTAAATCTGCTTCAAACTTATCCGTATTAGGATAATATGCTGTTACTATATACACATTATCTCCATCATAACCTAATACAACATGTATAACTCTGTTTCTTAATGTAAATCCAAATATCAGACAGCTAGGATATGGATAATCATTAGTATAATATTCAATAATCTCCCCCTTCATTATACAATTAATAACATCATTCCTCTTGATATCCCTCTCAGCCATTCTTGCTGCAACATGTACTGACCACTTTATCTTCCTTAATGTACATGCTTCTCTTATTTTTCCTATATCCATATATACCCTCTCTTTATCATATTATAATCTTTTTAATTTAATTATACAACTCGCTTTTAATTTTTTATAATAAACATAATATATCATAAATAATATTTATTGTAAAGTTGTTAATTATTTTAATTATTTATTATATCTTGTATATAAATTAATCGCACATATTTACTTGTAAATAACTTGCTATCGCATTATAATTTGGTGGTCAAAATATTTTAAAATCAAAAGAGGTGTACAATGAACATTTTCAAGAAAATATACTGCAGAAGTTTTCAGACTGTATTCAAGATTGCACTGCCATTTCTTCCATACAGGAAGCCTAAAATTGTAAGTGCGTTATCTGACATTCCTTCTGTACTTAACAAAAAGAAGAAATCATGTCCTATAATTATTACTGATCCCGGAATTGCAAAGCTTGGCATTCTTTCTATGCTTACAGATGTATTCGACAATGCCGGCATTGAATACCACGTTTACGATAAAACTGTAGCTAACCCTACAACTGATACCGTGGAAGAGGCACTTGCCATATATAAAGATAACAAATGTGACTGCATAATCGGCTTTGGCGGCGGTTCAAGCATGGACTGTGCCAAAGCTGTTGGTGTAAGAATTGCAAGACCTAAGACACATCTGTCTAAGCTTGGAGGAATCCTTAAGGTCCATGCAAAGCTTCCTCTACTGGTTGCAATTCCTACAACAGCAGGAACTGGAAGTGAAACTACTCTTGCAGCCGTAATTGTAGACGCCACAACCCGCCACAAATATGCTATCAACGACTTTCCGCTTATTCCAAGATATGCAGTCCTTGACCCGAAAGTAACCCTTACACTTCCTGCTTCAATTACCGCAACTACCGGAATGGATGCACTTACACATGCCGTTGAAGCCTACATCGGAAACTCAACAACTCCGGGTACAAGAAAAGATGCACTTATGGCTACTGAGTTAATATTTAACAATCTTGACAGAGCATACACTAACGGTTCTGATACAACAGCAAGAAAGAATATGCTTAAAGCTGCTTATTATGCCGGATGTGCATTCACTAAATCATATGTAGGATATATCCATGCAATTGCCCATTCTCTAGGTGGCGAATATAATGTTCCTCATGGACTTGCAAATGCCGTAATTCTCCCAATGGTTCTTGAAAGCTATGGAGAATCCATCTATACGAAGCTTCATGACCTTGCAATTGCCGCCGGTGTTGCAGATAAGGATATGTCGGACGAATCGGCTTCGAAAATATTTATACAGGCGATTAAGGATATGAAATCAAGATTTAACATTGGCGATACAATTTCTGAGATTAAAGAGGAGGATATTCCTAAGCTTGCAGGGTATGCCGACAAAGAGGCTAATCCTCTCTACCCTGTTCCGGTTCTTATGGATGCTAAGACACTTGAACAGTTCTACTATAAACTTATGAACGATAATACACTAAAAAATGAGGTATAATATGGAAGCTACAGAAATCAATAAACTTGTACAATCACAGAGACATTTCTTTCTTACAGGTACAACACTTGATGTAAATGTAAGAATTGATGCCTTAAAAAAACTATATTCGGCAATTAAGAAACATGAAAATGAAATATATGATGCCCTCTATAAAGACCTCGGCAAAAGCCAGTTTGAAAGTTACATGTGTGAAGTCGGGCTTACTCTCAGCGAGATATCTTATATGATAAAGCATATCAGGAAATTCAGCAGAGAGAAAAATGTTCCAACACCCCTTGCACAGTTCCACTCAAGAAGCTTTAAGAAGCCGTCACCACGCGGGGTTGTCCTTATTATGAGTCCATGGAATTATCCATTTCTTCTGACAATGGAACCCCTTGTTGATGCAATTGCCGCAGGAAACACTGCGATTCTTAAACCAAGTGCGTACTCACCTTATGTCAGCGATGTTATGTGCCTCATAATAAAAGAAATATTTGACCCTGCTTATGTATCTGTTGTAACTGGCGGAAGAGCTGAAAATAACTGTCTGCTTAACGAACATTTTGATTACATATTCTTTACAGGCAGCCAGGCGGTCGGCAAGGAAGTTATGCGCAAAGCCGCTGAATACTTAACTCCGGTAACACTTGAGCTTGGTGGAAAAAGCCCATGTATAGTAACAGAATCTGCGGACTTAAAACTCGCCGCCAGAAGAATTGTATTCGGCAAATTCTTAAACTGCGGACAGACATGTGTTGCGCCTGATTACATATATGTTCAGGACAGTATCAAAGAACAGCTTGTGAAAGAACTTATCCACGAAACAAAGCGTCAGTTTACAGATTCTCCACTAAGCAGCAATGATTACGGCAAAATTGTTAATGAAAAACATTTTAACAGAATATCAGGTCTTATCGATAATAGCAAAGTCGTTCTTGGTGGTGCATCAGATGCAGATTCACTGCGTATCGAACCTACGATAATGGATAATGTTACATTTGACGATGCTGTGATGCAGGAAGAAATATTCGGTCCGCTTATGCCAATACTTACCTTTCACTCTGTCGAGGAGGCAGTAAACACTGTTAATGCACACATGCACCCGCTTGCTCTGTATATATTCACTAAGAATAAGAAAGAAGCCCGTTATGTAACCTCAAGATGCAATTACGGTGGTGGCTGTATCAATGATACAATCATTCACCTTGCAACTTCCAAGATGGGCTTTGGCGGATTCGGTGAAAGCGGCATGGGCTCATATCACGGAAAAGCCGGATTTGATACATTTTCACACTATAAGAGCATTGTAGATAAAAAATGCTGGCTTGACCTGCCTATGCGCTACCAGCCATACACAAAAACAAATAACAGTTTAATTCATATGTTTTTAAAATAATTACTTTGCATAAAAAACAGCGCTATATTGCATACAATGGCATACGACGCTGTTTTTTCTGTTAATACTGTTATTAATAAAAAAAGATTGAAAATGACTTCTCGAAAACTTCTCCGACACCAAGATGATTACTGTATTCCCTGTCCTTAAGCTCCCCTGTAAAATCTATGGCATCTGTTCTTCCATACCACGGCTCTATACATACAAATGGTACATTTTTTGATTTGCATGACCACAGACCAAATACCGGCGTATCAAACCTAACTGTAACAAAAGGCTTTTCATTTTTTATAAGACTTACCGTTCCTGCCTGACCACCCTCAATTATAAATGCGTCTTTTTCAAAGCTATCCTCTTGTATTGTATATTCATGATTAATTAATGGCAGTTCATACTCATCCCTCGCCATTAATTGATAATCTCCTATAAGATGATATGTAATTCTGTCTGCATCAAATCTTATCTTACAGCCAGCCATGCTTGCATCATTCTCTGGTGTTACAAAAGCCGGATGACCACCTATGCTGAAATGCATCATTACATTATCTTTATTGATTACTCTGTATACTTCTTTAATCTCATTGTCAATAAGATGATACTCCAGCTCCAATGCAAAATCAAAAGGATATTTTTCTTTAGTGTTTTCATCGGATTCAAGTCTCATAACCAGCATATCGTCAGTATGATTAACAAGTGTGAATTCCATATCTCTTGCAAATCCGTGCTGACGCATTTCATATACTTTTCCATTATAAATGCTTTGGTTATCCTTATATTTGCCAATAAGCGGAAAAAGAACAGGTGCAACTCTTTTCCATCCTTCGGGATTGGCATTCCACATTCTGTGTGTATTGTCAGTTTTACATAATACATCTCTTATTTCACATCCCTTAGAATCCACCGTAACTTTTAAAATGTTGTTTTCTAATACATACTCTGCCATATTGGCCTCCTTTCCGGACATGTTTTCTTTATTGTACACCACAATCTGATATTTTCCAAATCAAAAAAAGCTGACACACAAAAAAGTGCATCAGCCCTAAAAAATATGCGGATAACAGGAGTTGAACCTGCACGTCTGTTGACACTAGAACCTAAATCTAGCGCGTCTGCCAATTCCGCCATATCCGCGAACATGTGCTATATTATCATATTCATGAATATGCGTCAATATTGAAACTAAATTCTTTTCTAGTATTATATCTTAAAAAAGAAGAATAATAAAAACTAAAGGGATGCAACAAAATGTTTCAAATTGTTGCATCCCATATTAATCATTATTTATTAACTTCATATGTTATATCGACATCGACATCAAATTCTTTAGTCTGAATTTCAATTTAATTTAAAATTAATTATTAATATATTTATAAATTCACTTTTAAAAACACATTATCTCTGTCATCCTGTTTGATTCCCAGATATCTTTTAGTAATTTCATATGACGAATGATTATATATTTCCATTAACATTGCCGGAGGCGTTCCATATTTCCATGCATAATATCCAAATGTTTTTCTTAAAGAATGGCAGCTTATTCCATTCTCCATATTAAGGGCTTCCGCTACATGTGTAATTATTCTGAATGCCTGTGAACGTGACAAATGCGTTCCCTTTGTTTTTCCAGTAAAAATATAATCATTACCTGAAACACTCTTTAAACTTCCCATGTACATTTCAAATGCATCTATAAGATTATTATTAATTGCTATTCTTGTCTCCTTTCCTGTTTTCCCTTCGCATACAACAATATGTTTCACATAATGTTTCCTATCAAAGTCATACACATTCCCCCATTTTAACTGCAACATATCACTAATTCTTAATGCAGTATTTAGTCCCATACATATCAGCATGTAATTACGAAGATTAACCTCCTTATTTAAATAATAACTACGAAAAGCTGTCAGTTCATCCAAGCTCCTGATTGGTTGAGATGTTCCCATATTATTTACCTCCATGTAATTGTTGGGATGCAACAATTTGAAACATTTTGTTGCATGGTCATGGAAAGCAAGGAGGTTTTGAAATGTTAAAGCTCACAATCAAACCCGGTGAATTTATTAATATTGGAAATGATATCCGGGTAGTGTATTCGGGCGGAACAGATGGCAACATTCATCTTCTTATTGATGCCCCCAGAGAACTTAACATTGTAAGAAGTAAGGTTCTTTCCAGAAAAAAAGACAGCTCAGAAAATAATAATCCGCATTCTGCTCCGTCTTACTATGCAGAACCTAAGCTCTCACAGGAGACAGTCTCCAAAATCCGACATCTTATCAAAGAGGATAAGAATACTAAAAAATAATACTCAGGATTAGCATGGTAATTCTGTTTATTATAAACACTAATCAAATAGTTATGTCAAGTGCATTTCTATTTAATTAACTAATGGAACGGGAACGGATTTCCTTCCATAAAAATATTATTTATACACGGAGGTATATACTATGGTAGTACAACACAATATGGCAGCTATGAATGCTAACAGAATGCTCAGCGGAGTTTCATCTGCACAGTCAAAGTCAACAGAGAAGTTATCTTCAGGTTACAGAATTAACCGTGCAGCTGATGATGCTGCAGGACTTTCAATCTCAGAGAAGATGAGAAGCCAGATCAGAGGTCTTAATAAGGCATCTGATAATGCACAGGATGGTATTTCACTTATCCAGACAGCAGAAGGTGCTTTGAATGAATCACACTCAATCCTTCAGAGAATGAGAGAGCTTTCAGTACAGGCTTCTAATGGTACAGAGACAGATGACGATAGAGAGGCTGTACAGAACGAAATCGAGCAGCTTCAGAGCGAGCTTACAAGAATCTCTGATACAACAGAGTTCAACACAATGAAGTTACTTGATGGTTCACAGTCAGGAAGCAAGGTACAGGCTTCTGTAAGTAAGAGCGCAGATGCTATGCTTACAACTGAGCCTGCAACAACAGGTAAATCAGTATCAGCAGCACTTACAAATACTGCAGATGGTACAGAGTCAACATATGCTGTAACAGTTATGGATAAAGATGGCAATGCTTCTACAACAACTGTTAAATTTACAGCTGGAGCTGATGAAGAAGCGGATGCAAATGCAATTATTAAGGCATTGAAAGATACAGATTTAGCAGATAAGTTTGACATGACATATGCTACAGGAGATAAAACAATTACATTCACTTCTAAAGAAGAAGGTGTATCATCAAATGTTGTGTTAACACAGCTGGGTACAGCTAAGGCTGCTGCTGCAACTGTAACACCAGGTACAGATGCTTATTCTAAGTTAAGTAAAGATTATAAGGCATATGATGGAAAAGGTAATATTGAAGATGCAATCTTTACTGTTAATGGACAGAAATTTGCGTATGTTACAGATGCAACTAAATTAGGTGATGATTATAAGGATGTTAACTATATTGAAACAGCAGCTGCTACAATAGACCCTGCAGAAGCGGCTAAGATGGCTAAATTAATCAACTCAAAGACTGGTATTAGTGCTGAAGCAGATAAAACTGGAAATATTAGCTTAAAGGCAGGTTCATCTAATACAGGCAAGGGTATTGAACTCCAGATTGGTGCTAACGAAGGTCAGACAATGAGCTTCACTCTTGACGACATGAGCGCTGAGGCACTTGGCGTAGGTGTTGGTAAAGTAGATTTAAGTAAGCAGGAAACTGCTAAGACAGCTACAACAACTATCGATGCAGCTATTAAGAAGATATCTAAGGCAAGAGGTCAGATGGGTGCCGTTCAGAACAGACTTGAGCACACAATCAACAATCTTGATACAGCAGCTGAAAATATGCAGACAGCAGAGTCACGTATCCGTGATACAGATATGGCTGAAGAGATGGTTAACTACAGCAAGAACAACATCTTAGCTCAGGCTGGACAGTCTATGCTTGCTCAGGCTAACCAGTCTAACCAGGGTGTTCTTACACTCCTTCAGTAATTATTCTGAAATAACATTTTGTTAAATTAATACCCCTGTATCAACAATTCCATGCATGTTGATACAGGGGTTTATATTTTACCGGCATTATGAATTTTTTTCTGCCATTCTCATTACTTCCTTCCATGCTGGCGAGAACAGATAATAACCTATCATTGCAAACATTCCAAAGCTGAAAGAAATTGGGAAGCACAACATTACCCATGTTCCATCAAAGTATCTGTTAATAATATAGGCACTCGGAATTCTGACTGCCCAAAGCATAAGAATGTTGACAATTGTAGTATAACGCACCTTTCCGGTTCCGTTTACAATAGATATTATACAGTTAAAAATAGCATAAAACCACTGGGAAAGCAGCATGACAATAACATGCCTGCTCGCATACATCAATACCATTTCATCTGATGAAAAGAAACGGATTATAGGTTTATGTATCATTATAAAGAACAATCCAAAACTTAATGTAATCAGACCTGAACACAATGGAACTCTCCAGTGTCCCTCTTTAATTCTTGAGTATTTCTTAGCACCATAATTCTGTCCTGAAAATGTAGTGGCCGCCGAAGATAATCCGGTAATTGCTATGTTAGAGCATCCTGTAATTCTTCCTGCTACTGCACCTCCTGCCATAAATATAGCACCCTGTGAGTTATTAAAGGTCTGTAATGCAACATGTCCTAATGAATAAAGCGAATTATTAAGTCCTACTGGTAAGCCAATAGCCAGAATATCCTTCATCATTGTTCCAGAGAATCTTCTCGGCAAAAATGTAAACTGTATCTCTGGAAACTTCTTTCTTATGTAAACAATACTTACAATCCATGAAATAAACATGGCAATACTTGTAGAAAGTGCTGCCCCGGCTACATCCATTCCAAAACCTGCAACAAACAATAAATCAAATACTATATTAGAAACACATGACACAACCAGAAACCATAGCGAAGCCTTGCTGTCTCCAAGTCCTCTTAAAATTCCGGCGTTCATATTATACCCCAGATTACCAAGTGTGCCTAAGAATACAACCCTTGTATAGATTAATGCGGCATTCCACACATCCTGCGGCACTTTCATGAATTCCAGAATATACGGTGCTGCAAACCATCCAAGAATTCCAATCGGAATACCTATAATATATATAAATGTTATTGAAGTTCCACATACTGAAACAACCTTTCCCGATTCCCTGGCTCCGGTATATTGTGAAATAAGAATAGACACACCTGTTCCTATTCCTAAAAAGACACATAATAATACTTCAACAGGCTGCGAACTCGTTCCTACCGCAGCTAAAGATGTATCACCACAGTATTTACCTATTACAAGTGCATCAACCGTAGTATATAACTGCTGCAAAACATTTCCAATAATAATCGGTATCGCAAACAGTATGATATTTCTCATGATATGACCTGTGGTCATATCAATCTTGCCTTTTTGTGAATTTGCCATAATATACTCCTATCATTAAATAACCTATCCGTATCTGTTAATTATAATAATACTGTAATTGAGTCATATATTCTAGTGATTTATGGCATAGAGTACAGAAAAAGTGTCCATATATCGTTTATTTGTATTATTCAATTCCATTTAACCAAAATACTTCTCAATCACTACAGCCCTCTCAATCCAGCTATGCCTGCCCTTACAGCATTCATACCCGCTGTCAGCGATTTCCTGCAAATGTTTCGTATCAGCTAATGCACATTTAACCTTATCCGTGATTCGTGACGCAATACACTCATCATATCCCGACTTTTCATAGTCTCTTAAATCCTCAAGTGAATAGAACAACACATTTTCACCATCTGCAAATGTGTTCTCATAAAACAGCGAAGTATCAGTAAGTGCAACACCTCCATTAAGCATAGTATTAAACACTCTGTCGTGTGCGCCCATCTTAAACCATGGCATTACATTAAGAGAAATCTTTGCCTGACTAATCATATCAAGACACACCTTGGAATCAACACCTCCATGCTCAATTATATTCTCATGGTGGTTACATTCGATATAATTATAACCTTCGCCATAAGTATGAATCTTAAGTCCTAAATCAGCCAGTGCCCTTATTGCAAGCTCCCTGTAGTGGAATCTTACAGCAAGGTCTGCATACATCATATTAGGCATGCAGTCGACAAGCTGTTCGTCTGTAATATCAGGGAATTCCCTGCGTAACGCATTTTCCGCCGCCGCATCAATCGTCTCTGACGGATTGTCTATCAGATATGACAGCACACCCTCATAGAAATCTATATACTCATCATCCATGTTATCCAGATGTTTCCTTAGTATTCTTTTCGGAGTGTAATTACCTGTAAATATAATATCTATCGGTCTTTCCTTCATTGACAGGTAATTCTTATCAGGCATTATACATCTGTTATAATTAAGCTCTGTTCCGGCTGTAAGCATATATTCAGTATGTACTTCCGGGAAAAACCTGTTCATGTATGCAACATGCATTTCATCAATATCAAGCTGAATATACTTTTCAGGGTGCTTTCGGATATATTTGTTGTAATAAAGCGGGTGGTCTACAACCACATTTACAACCTTAACACCTGCCCAGTCCCAGAAATTCCAGCCATCATCACGATACAGACCGGCTTCTCCTGCTATTCCTTCAAAGTTAAATGTAAACATATACCACTCGTCTGAGCTGTGAGCCTTGAAAAATTCCACCAGTGCAGAAGAACTGGCCTGCTGTAACATTAAATTATACCAGAAAACGGAGCAGCCCATCTTCTCCCATACAGCAGCCATCTGCTCTGTAAAGAATTCTAATGTTTCTACTCCGCCTTTAAATAAAATCAATCTTTTCATTATTCTTCTCTGTTAAGCCATAATTGCATCAAATATTCCATCTAATGCAGACACATCAAGTTCCTCAGCCTTTCCTGAATCGACAAGCCCAGCTACCTTTGCGTCCATTGGAAGCTTTGCAACAGTCTTGATATCGTTAGCTGCTGCCACTTCATCAATCTTACTCTTTCCGTATATATAATGAATATTACCGCAATCTGGACATTTGAAATAAGACATATTCTCGACAATTCCAAGAACCGGAATATTCATAAGCTTAGCCATATTAATTGCCTTCTCCACAATCATTGAAACAAGATCCTGTGGTGAAGTTACAATAATAATTCCGTCTATCGGCATAGACTGGAAAACAGTAAGAGGTACATCTCCTGTTCCCGGAGGACAGTCAACAAACATACAGTCTGTCTCATCCCAGTCAACATCTTCCCAGAACTGCTTAACAACACCCGCAATAACAGGTCCTCTCCATATAACCGGATCAGTCTCCTTTTCCATAAGAAGATTAAGTGACATAACCTTAATACCATTCTTTGAAGTCTCAGGATACATTACAGTTCCATCTTCATTACATGTTACCCTTTCAGTAAGTCCAAAAGACTTAGGAATAGATGGTCCTGTAATATCTGCATCAAGTATTGCCGCTTTCTTTCCTTCCTTATTGGCTTTGACTGCCAGCATTGATGTGACAAGTGATTTACCAACGCCTCCCTTGCCACTGACAACAGCTATAACCTTCTTAACTTTGCCATTATTGGCATTTCTTAATATCTGTGGTCCTTTTCTTGATTCGCAGTCTGAACTGCAGCTTGAGCAGCTTCCTGAACAATTCTCGCTCATAACTTCCTCCCATTATTCATTCATATATTTTTGTTCAAATTCTTCGACTGGTATAGGCTTTGAGAAATAATATCCCTGGAATATATGACATCCCATCTCTGTCAGCATAAGAAGCTGTTTGTCTGTCTCTACTCCTTCAGTAATTACCTCCATTCCAAGCTTTCCACCAAGAGAAATAATAGTCTCCAGAATATCCTGTCCCTTAACCTCATTCTCTGTAGCACGAAGGAATGCCATATCAATCTTAAGAACATCTGCACTTATATCTTTTAACATATTCAGCGAAGAATATCCACTTCCAAAATCATCAATCTCTATCTTAAATCCATAATTCCTGAGGTTCTTAATTACCTCCATATTCTTCTTAAGATCAGACATAAGTGCTGTCTCGGTAATCTCTAACTTTAACATCTTAGGTTCAATATCATATTTCTTAACAATTGATGTAATAACCTCATATACATCTATAAGATAAAAATCCTTAGTAGATATATTTACAGAAATATAATGAACCGTATCTCCCTTCTTCTTCCATTCACTTAATTTAGCTGCTGCACATTCCCACATATACATATCAAGCTTATATATAAGACCTGTAGTCTCCAGAATATCAATGAAGAAGAATGGCGACAGCAACCCTCTATCAGGATGCTGCCAACGCACAAGTGCCTCTGCTCCATAAGTCTTACCATGCGTATTAACCTGTGGCTGAAGAAACATTTTAAATTCTTTTCTTTCAAGTGCACCCTCAAATTCTCCAATAACTCTTCTTTCTTCAAGAGTTCTCTTTAACAGCTTATCATCATAGTATGCAATATTAACTTCATAATTATTCTTAATAGTCTCGCTCGCAATAAATGCTTTATCACACATATTACTTACAGGCTCATCAACATCTTCAATATCATAAACACCAACTACAACCCTTATCTTAAATGATGCATTGTTGAATCTGTCCTGCATGCTTACAATACTATTCTGCATTATTTCATTATTAAAACTGTCCTTCGGCATACACACAGCAAATCTGTCATTCTGGATTCTTCCACATATATAGCCACTTTCAGATGAAGCCTTAATAAGCCCCGCCTGCATTTTAATAATCTCATCACCTTTTTCGATTCCAAAAAGCTCATTAACAAGTTTAAAATCTTTAATATTACTGCACACCAGGCAATATTTGTGATTCCTGTCGTTTCGCACTACATTTGCAGTTTCCTCATAGAACTGCTCCTTATTAAGAAGTCCCGTGAGATTATCATGTGTAGCTCTAAACTTTTCATATTCTAAAAGCTCAACAGCTTCCGTACGATCATTAAATATGAAATAATCACATATAAAATTATGCTTATCATCATATACACGATTATATGAAATATCAAAGCTTCTTCTCTCATTCCCCACGCTGATTGTCTGCCTGAATTTCTTATTATCATGCTCTGTCTGAGTCTGAAGCCAGCTTGCATAATTATGCTCTACTTCATTAATATTATCAGTAATAGAATACATTTCTTTAACAATACCATTACAGTATATACATCTTCCGGCATTATCAAAGCATATAATTCCACTATTCATATCCCTGATTATAAGTGAAAATGTATTCTCAATAAGCTCATTAGGAACATAACTGTATGTCAGATAATATATAAGTACAGACATGATACCAAATGCAACCATTGACATGTCATATATTGAATCAGACCAAGTAGTCATTATATCAAGTGAAAATGCAGCAAATAATAATATGAGAATAGCAAAATATCTGAATCTGTAGAATCTTGACATTCTCTTAACCATTACTAAATAACTTAAAATAAGCAGCAACATAATGCCATAAGCAAATACATAATGTAACCTGCCCAGAACATTACCTTTTGCAAACTGAACAATTATCTGGTCACCCGATATATCTGTTATATCAAATATCCATCTCGTCCATGCATTAATCAAAAATGCAACAGTCTCAAACAGCGAATAGGCAAGCATAAAAACTTTTACACCCACAACGCCCTTAAACATGCCTGTATAATACTGAGTATAATACATAAGAAGCACAAGCAGCCAGTCAAAGCTCGCCATAATAAGTCCCTTGCACAACACTGTAATGGTTGTCCCTGGAACATATGTATATACTAAAAATATTATCCCACATATAAATGCACCAAGCTCATATAAAAACACAACTCTTGCCAGTGCACCCTCTTTTTTATATGCCTTTAAAGCACACGCCCCAATCATTAAAATTACCGCCGTAATAATAAGCCCATAAAATACTCTCATAAGCGATATCTCCTAAATCAATACTAAATTTCACGACTTGTTTAAATAGTATTATAGCGCAAACTTCTTATTATTGCAAATGTGGCACAGCCAGATTCTTTTAACTCTGGTAAACAAACAGACGATTCATTCCCTCCTGCCACGGATACTCAAATTCCAGATAAATAATTTCCTTTCCAAAACGTGCAAATCTTTCTTTCCAGTAATTTGTTGTAGCCTGTCTTAGTCTCATAATATGATTCTCTTCATAAATGTTATTTCCCATATTCTCATATCCGAAACTTTCCAGTTCTTCTTTTGAATAATACGGATTCATTTTAATAAACCAATATCCACCAGGCTTCAATACCCGTTCTAAATCTTCAACTACCTCCTTTGACACATCTTTGGGCATTACATCCAACACATTTGATAATATCACTCCATCAAATGAATTCTCTTCTAATTGCTTTACCGTATGGTCTGTACCTTCAAGAAAAGTTGCCGTTTTATAATCACTTAATCTTGCTGTTTCAGTTGCAAATTCAATGCCCGTTTTTGAAGCATCAATTCCTAAAACTTTATGTGTAGGCTGATACTGCAAATATTGAAAAGAAATATCTCCTGTACCACAGCCAAAATCTAATACATTTGTTGTTTTTTGTGCAAACAGCTTTAGGGCTTCGTCAAACATTGTTTCAACTTGTAAATCTAAAGTTCTTAAATCCACAGGTGTACATTCCTTAAATACCTGATTCCACATTTCTGTTTCTCGCTCATATGCCTTGTTCATAATGCTGCCATCTCCTTTTATTCTCACACATGCTGCACAACAGGACCGCCCTTATTAAATCCTTTTAATCATGTCCTTTAATATATTGAACTGCCTTTTTGTCACTCTTTGATTTTTTATACCAGCCAATACCTATCATTACAATTCCAACAATAATGGCTGTAGTTCTTATCAATGAATCTGGAGAGCATAAACAAGATACAACGTTTGTCGGGTAACATGAAATAATTTGCCAAACTCCTCTTGTGTTAATTGATTTTCTTTCCGAATGTTCAATATTTGATTTCCTATATTCATAATATTACGACCTCCTTTCAATAATATTATCCGAAAAATAATGTTCAAAATAAAGCAATCATCACATTACATTGCATATATAGTTACGCAAAGATTCTTTGACATGTGCTTTTCTCTATAAATTACAATTCATTTTACCCATTTTAACATAAAACTCAACCAAGTTAGAACTTCCATTTACAATCATTCTACTTCCCTTGAAGTTCTTTTTCACTCCTAAATGTATATTTCATGCCAGGCTTCTATTAATCACAGCTACAATCTCGTCAACTGATTCACCAGTCCAGTAACATATCTTTGCAACAGTCATATCTTTTTTCCTGACCTGAATTCCTTTCAGTTTTGTGTCATTGTTCTTCATAACTTCAACACTTTTCACCTCATATTCTTCTCCAAGTCTTTTCTGCTCTTCATCAATCACATCATTCATTCTGTCGTCCATAGCAACCTCCTATAAATAAAATAAGAGCACACACTTAAGTTTCTATACTCAAGTACTTGATCTTATTTTTAATAATTATAATCTACCATGATTATACAAGCATCTTCTTAATTGATTCAACCGTGTCCCTACTCAGATGATTTCGTTTAAATGTATGAATTGCCCTGTCGATATCTTCGACACTCTGCAAAATATATGTACTTTGAACTGGACTGTTACTTCTGATTAAAATAACATACCCTTCAACCCACACATTATAGCCTTCAAGATATTTCGCAAGGATATAAATCTGCCTTTTTACCTGCTTAACAGGATTTTTGACTTCTTTCACAAATGTATTTCCATATCCGTCATCTTTATATTTTTCCCAATTATAATCATCCTCATTGCCATAAAGTTGACCCTTGTAATTCTTAACTTCAAAAATAAACACACCATATTTATTTACAACAACATTATCAAGTTCTGTGCGCTTTCCATCGTACGATACAGAAATATTGGTGAATAAATAATCTCCTTCACGAAGTACTCCCTTAATGATTTCTGTCGCTATATGTTCTCCCCGACGACCAGCCCGCTTTTCAGGTGCTTCAATCACCCACGGTTCATAAGTATGTGGCTTTTTATTATTACCGCTACTATTATTACCAATATTAGTTACAACGATAATAATAAGTACAGCTATCAATATCGCTATGACTGTTATAATCAATTCATATCACCTCTGTATTTAAATTGATTCTATCATAAACCTATTTTAAAAATTAATAAAGAATAAATAAACCCACTGGGTTCGAACCCCGGTAAAATAATCCTCATCCATTACCAATAACATTGACAACCTCCTATAAATAAAATAAGAGCAAGCACTTAAGTTTCTATACTCAAGTACTTGCTCTGTTTCTTTGTATCAAAGTTATTATATATGGTTGTAGGTTGGTGATTTGCGGGTATTCTGTAAAATATAGTCTAGAAACTGGAAGCTATAAAACTTTTATTTCAATGGCAACAACACCATATTTCTCTATCATTTCTTTAGAATAATACTTGAGCATTTCTTTCGGATTTGCAATCTCATCTTTGTTATATCCAATGGATACTTTACTGTGATGCTGATACAATTCTTCGAAAGATAGATACCGATACATGTTGATTACCATGCAGTCTATTTTCTCTTTATTACTTGTATCTGTAAATATAATGGTATAAACTAATACTCAAATTCCTACTTCTCTTTATTGTCATACTTATAATACATCATATTATTGTCTATTAAAATTTTCTCTATCATTTCACAGGCTTTTGAATATGATAATATAAAAAATTCTCTATCATTCCTTATTCGATACTGTGCTAATTCTTTATGAACCAATTTTTCAGAATATGATGCATCATAAACTCTAAAAACCTTTCTAGATGAAAATGGAAAAACTTTACCTGTTCTAATCGTTTTTATCAAATTATTAGTTTATAAATAAGTGCCTGAAAAGTGCCCAAAGTACATTGATAATAATACCTAAACCTCGCATTGTAACCTTATTATATTTTTATACTAATATGTTTATCTGTTGTTAATTTAACTTTCTAAATTGTTATATTTATGTATAATATGTTCTATAAGCTGGAAGCTGCATATTCCTACATATACCAATAAGAATGCATTCCACATAAATATGTTTTGGAATTTTTTGGCATCTGCCTTATTGAATTGTAAATATTTAAGTAATCTCCAAACCCCGTTCCAATGCAAATAATTCCAAATAAGCCTAACCCAACAAGTTGTGGAAATATCAAGAATAAAATATAGGGAATTATGCCTAGAATAAGATTTGGACACAAGCACATGAAAATAAATCGTGCCTTACTCATATCTTCTGTTCCTACTACAAACATCAAACCATGTATTAGGTCGTTATACATATATACATCTTTTTTAAAGCATACTGCATGCAATAATTCATGCGGAAACATAGACAATCCACCACAAATTCCTCCTGCCACCATCTGTATTTTGCTATTAGGAATATATTTTATGCCCATAAGCAAGAATGGAATTACTAATACAATCATTATCAAAACGCATCCTAAATTTGCAATAAGCGAATATTTTTTCATATCCTTTGGTTCTTTAAATGGAATTGCATTAGGATGATGCTCTTTGTATGGAAGACTATTTTCGTCTCCATTATATTTGCCTGCATAATGAAAAATCATATTATTCTTTCCTCCGTAAACTCCAAAGTTTCTGTTCCTTACAAACTGCGATTCGTTTTCCCCATTTTAACATAAAACTCAACCAAGTTAAAACTCCTATTCTCAATCATTCCACTTCCCCTGACACCAAGTGCCACAAAAGTGCCCAACTTGCCCACAAACATTTCCAGTGTTTATTCGGGTTTTCAAAATTACAATAATTAATACATGGAAATAATAAAGAATGAATTTCTTCACAAGACGCCCGTTCCCCTCCTAGTCATTAGGCACGAAAAGAAAAAAGGGAATGGTTTTTCAACCATTCCCTTTGCAATGAGCCCACCGGGGTTCGAACCCGGGACACCTAGATTAAAAGTTGTTAGATTCCTGCATTTCCCTGGTTAAATGAAAATAGAAATGCCGTATTTATGCGGTTTTCCGGTTGTTTTTCTCTCCGGTATTTGATAATATATTTATGGAGTGCTACCAACAACGGTAGGCGGTTAGTCTTTCATCTTCTCAGAAGGGAGGTGATCGACATGGTTACATATTCTGATTTAATACAGTTTGTATTAATGATTGTTTCAATCATTATGCTTGTTGTTACAGTATATAATAAACCAAAAAAATAACCGCCCCAGTCCGGAAAACTAAGCGGTTATTTTTAACACTTATTGTAAGGACTAACCGTCTATCGGTAGTACTCTTTTTACATCTTTATATTATCATTGTTATGCTGCATTGTCAATTTTTATGTCTGTTTACCCAATCTTTGAAGTTAATAATTCGTCCTGGTTCTCCTCCTGCTCCTTAATATCCAGAAGCTTTCTAACAGCTGCTTGAGTTCCTGGATCAGCTGCGTTATATGCTGCTTGTATCTCATTTTTGCGATTTTTCGCATTATAGCAACATAGTTCATCTAATGTTATATCTAAATAATTTGCAATTTTTATCAATTTATCTAGTGTTGGTTGGCTTCCTTTTTCCCATGATCTTATTGTTGAATCCCCTATTTCTGTGCTTCTTGCTAGTTCTGACTTACTTATTTTTCTTTCTTTTAATTCATTTAATAATTTTTCGATAAAATCCATTTTTTCCTTTCTTTACATTGCGAAATTTCGCATATTTTAATTGACATTTGCGATATATCGCGATATAATGTTCATGTAATCAAATAAAGATAGTTACATACCGCAGACAAACCGCTACTGTTTAGCGGTAGAGCTATCTTAACAAATAATTATATCAAAGGGCTGACAATCTAGCAATGTCGGAGCAGCTCAGGAAGGTGGTATTTATGGAAAATTTAATTAATGGTGTGAACAATGAGATTGATGGAATTTTTAAGAATTGTGATAGTTCTGATTCTGTCAATCCTTTTTTGAATAAGGATTTTGTTTTAACATGTGATAATTTTATTTCTTTGGCTTCTGTTTTAGGTTATTTAAAAGAGCATGAGGAACATGTTTATGATGTTATATCTTCTTTTTTTCCGGATTCTTATGAAAAGATAGAAGCTCTTTATAATGCTATGTGTCATGATGATTGCATTTCTGTAAAAAATGGAGCTGTATCTTATGAACACGGTTGATAGTTCGGCGAGATTGCGCCTTAACTTTATATTTTTACATTCCTCCCTTTTTTATCGAAACGCTGTCAGAAGCGACCTGATAGCGTCGTGGTTGGGTTAGCCGCCAATCGCCTGATGATGATAGGCTAGAAAGGAAAGAATTATGAACGCTTTAATTACTGTATTATCTGTTGGGAAACCCTACGACATTGCTCCAGAATCTGGAGTTGGTGAACACACTGTTGGCTGTACTATGTCTTATGTTTCTACTGGTGATATTTCAGCTTCTAATTATGATGAAGGAACTGGAACATTAGGATATGCTCCTGTTAAGGAAAAAATGCCAGTAGAATTTTATGAAGTTGCAAAAGCTACGGGACTTCCTGCAGTTGCAAGTGTTGAATTTGGTATGAAGGCTTCAGGTGGAAAGAATGTTCTTTATATTCAGAAACTTGATTTTGTTCCTTCAGATAAGGCTGCAAAGGCTTCTAAGTAGTTATCACATTTGGGGTTGTGCAAGAATCACAGCTTTCAAAATGGTAGTGATAACCCCACATAATGTCATTACAGGATTGAGCATACCAGGGATGTTACTCCTTCCCTGGTGTGTATGCCTGAAACCTTGTTTGTTTACTTAGCAGCATGATTTTGTCGGATTAATCATGTTGTTATTAAGCCAGAAAGGGGATGTTATACATGTTATCTTCAATTGGTTGGTTTGTATTTGGTGCTGCTGTTCTTCTCTGGTCACTAATACTTATTGTATTTGTTGTGATAAAGATAAGGAACACTGTGCAGCGTAAGAAATACAGTGTTAAGCAGGATGGAGATGTTTCAACGGAATATTCAAGCAGAGGTTTGCATTAACAAGCTTTCTTCTTTCGTTGTTGTCCTCCTCTCCCGGCTGCTGTGCGTGACTTAAATGTGTTGTGTGCGCCCCGGCGCAGGTATATACATATATTCCGGAGTTTTCTCAAAACAACTGGAGAATTAAGCGGTTCTTTACCTAAACGGAATATGTAAACCCTGCGGAACGTTAACCCTACGTAAGGCGTTACCGGTTAATTCGTAAGGCGTTAGACAAGGGTCCGGGAATGTAAGGCCCGGAAGTGCCGGGGCGCACACATAAGCGTTTGGTCACAGCCTGCCGGGGAAACTGTAGAGGTAAGAGAACATGTATATTGTGAGAAAAATATGAAGTATATCCGTTTATTCTTCCTGGTCTCGGCTGTGGCGCTAACATTAAATATGTTTTCCGTAACAGCACATGCAGCGGAAACAGAAACAGAATTGCAAACATTCACCCAGGAAGCATCAGAAGATTCTTCAACACAGGAATCTAATAATAAGAATGATGTTTATTATGTTGTTTTTGTTGGTTCTGCCCTGTTTGGTTCCCTGGTTGCATTAGGTTTCTGGATAACCTTCAAATCTTAGGGGGTATATATGGCAGACGTATTATTTAAAGGTTTTATGTTTGGTTTCTGGCTGACAATGTTCTCTTGTTTGGTTGGTTACATAGCCAAGAAGATTTTGTATATGATGGTCAGTTTTTTTAAATAGCATATAGCGCATTAGCGTTATAAATATATTTATCTGGAGGTAAATGTTATGAATCCAATGATCGTAGCAGGCGAAGGCTCTACAACAGTCCTTCCAGCAGAAGTTATCACAGCCATTACAGAAGGTTGTAAGAAGGTCGCTACAGGCGCCCAGGAAGGTATTACAGCAGTTCTTCCATTAGGTTTAGGTGTATTTGCCCTTATCTTTGGTATCAGAATTGCAATCAATTTCTTCAGATCTCTTGCTCACTAATCTTTCAGGTTAATGAGGGGAGCATGTACCGGATCAGCCCGGTACATTCGTAATTTAGTTTGTGGGATTATTTATATAGATAGGAGTAAAAAATGGGATATTTGTTATTTCTTATATTTGTCTTAACCTGGTTGAATGTCAGGAAGATAAGAAAAGCTGTTGTTTATCTCGCAGTTCAGGAAGGATATACCGGAAGTCTTAAAGGTCGGATTCTTGATGTTATAAGTGATTATGCAGCAGAGCGTAAGGATATCAAGAAAACCAGAAAGAAGCTGCAGAAAGAAAAGAAGCTAAAAGATGTAATAGATCGGGAGCCTGCTCCAGAGAGTGAGGTGCTGGATGATTAAAATACTTAAAAATGTTTTTTTGGCTTTCTTAGCTGATATTCTTTCTTTTGTATTTTTTATGCATTCTTTTGATTTAAGGATTTTTGTTATTGGTTTTTTCTTCATCTTTTTATTTTATATCATTCTTGATTTTATTTATTATATTTATTCTAAAATATTTAAGAATAAGGATGGTGATGAGCATGAATAATGTATGTCCTGATTATAAGTGTGATATTAATTGTAAGATTAGTCGAGGTTATTCATCCAGGGAACATTGTTCATCATGTGAGTGTTATCTTGCCTGTTATGATTGTCAGATAAGGCATTGTCCTCATGATTATGCTTACAATCAATATAAATTTATAAATTTTAACGGAACTATTGAACCCGAACAAGATTAGATATATAATTTTCTTGCCGATTATTTTCATTTTGGAGGGGTTTATGGTTGGTTTATTTGTTAATCCGGATTTTGTTTATTTTCCGGCTTTATTATTATCAATTTTAACTTTTGTTTTGATTATTTTTCTTTTTGTTGGTGTTCCAATTATTGCAATTGTTTTTATTGTTAAGTACTTTAAACAGAAGAAGGAATATTATCAGACAAAGACTGAATATTATAAAAATCATATGAATGACAGGCAAGATTAATTTCTTGTCTGTCTTTTTTATTTAAGGGGGTTTATATGAAAAGAATCGGCGCTTTTTCTCTTGCTTTAATTGTATTTGCATTATCTATTATTGTTTATCTTCCTGATATAACATTTGCAGATGATTCTGATAAAACTATTATTCCTTGTAATTTAAAGGATACTAAATCTTTTTCTTCTTCTGAAGCTCAAGCTTATGTTGCAGCTCATAAAGATATATATTCTCAAGATGGTTATTTGTTATTTGCTTATACTCCTGCTGCTTCTTACAACTGGAATATGTGCAAGGATGGCAAAATGACAGATATTCACATGTCTGATAAACAGGTTTCTAATTATATTATGACAACTAAGCCATTTAGATCTATGCAAACTATTTTATATTCAATGTTATCTAATAATAATGTTTCTCGTGGTTTTTTTGCTGGTCTTGGTGCTTTATATACTGGTGATTCTGATGCTGGTACTAAGATTCTTGATACCCTTACCGGCAATTACAACTATTTAGATGCTCTTTCTTATGACGAGGACAGCAAGACAATAACGATGTCTAATGATAATGGCAGCGTTGACAAGTTGAGGGAAGAGATTAAGAAATATTATTATAATAGCATAGGTTTAAAAGAGAAAAAATCTAGCGGTACAGTTTCCAGTTTAATAGATAGCTCTGATTTTCGTGCATGTTTTGAATATGAAGAAGATTATATAAATGCTTTTGGTTACAAAAATTATAAATACTGTTTAAAGACGTATTACGGCTTCTATTATTTTTTTAACGATTTGAAAGATTATATCTATGTTTCTAATGATAGTAATAACGACCGCTTTTTATCTTCTTACGATAATTGGACTAAAGAAACATGGAGATTTCGCACGCTTAGATCTGACGGTTCAACAGGGTTTTTACAGCCTGTAAAAGAAGATACTGTTATTCGATACGATTTTACTCTTAAAGTTAATGTTTCTGATATGTATTTTTGGTACACTCCCTCTAATGGTGATTGGGTTCTTCGTCCAGATTGGAATAATGGTTATTCAAAATGGGTTTCATTTTATTCTAAAGATAATTCATCTCTTAAATTTTGGGCTTCTTATAGTGCTTTGTATAATTATCTACATGGCGACCAGAACGCATATCTTAGCAGCAAGATAGAAGAAACCGGTAAGGATATATCTTACAGCATTAAAGACATGAATGAAAATCTTGGGACAAAGATGGATGAGCTGATTGATTCTATTAACTCTGGCAAAGGAAACATGAGCGCCGATGAGCTGCAGAACGCTATTGATAAAGGCCTGGAAGATCTTAATAAAAACACAGAGGATATAAAAGATAATACCTCTTCTATCCTGGATAAGCTCGAGGAACAGAACCAGATTCTTTTGCAAATTTTAGGTGTAACTGAATATATAGCATACCAGACAACAAAGGATGACGGCTCTTCTTACACTAAGACAGATTTAACAAATACAATAAATAAAATTTATAACGGTCTTGGTAATGCGATTCTTTACGGTAAGAATACGCTGACTGATTCCGGTGACAGCTCCGGAGCTGCTTCTCAATCTTCTATTGTTACCAGGGAAGATTTTAAATTGTCCAATAATATATATACATCCTCCGGCTCTGGTGTCTCTCCTGGTACTCCTGTTGTTGCTTATTCATTAGATGATTGTTCTGTTTATGATGATTCTAATGATTATGATGTTGGTACTGCAGCACAGGATATTAATAACATGGATATACATGACGGACTGTTTGGAAAATTTCCTTTCAGCGTTCCATATCAGCTATATGAGTGGCTGCAGGTTCTCCAGGCTGATCCGGTCGCTCCTAAGCTTGTTTATAATTACGGTTATTTATTAGGTCATAAGGATGATCAGAAATATGATCTTGTAATTGATTTTAGTATATATGAATCCTGGGCGTATGTATGTAAGTCTTTCCTTCGTTTGTCCTTTACTCTGTTAATGGCTGTATTTATATTCAGGCATTTCAGCAATAATAAAGGGGGTGGTGTATTGTGAGTGCTGCAATAACTGCGTTACTTGTTTCGCTGCTTATTAACTTCTTAATAAATGTATTTGGCGGAATCATTGAGTTTTTGCTTATAACTCAAACATTGATGCCAACTGATGTTTTTAGTGGTCTTCTTGATGTTAATAGTGAAATATTTACAGCCTGGTTACCTCAAATCAATTGGTTTGTACCGCTTGATTATGCTGTGACCTTGTTCGGTGCATTTGTTGATGCATATGCTTCATATATTATTTATCTTTATGTTAAGCGTATATTAACAAGCATCTTTTCCGGTGGCAGCTTTACAAAGATTCTAGCTGCATTTTTAAAATAAATTTTTTAGTGGGGTAAAAAATATGTCTTTAGAGTTATATTTAGGGGTTCCAGGTTCGGGGAAGTCTTATCATACTGCTAAGCGTGTATATGAAGCTCTTCGAGCTGGTAAAAATGTTATTTCTTCTTTAAACATTAATACTAATCTTATTAAACCTATTTCAGATAAGAAGCCTTTAGGTAATTTTATTTATGTTCCTGATCGATTTTGGTTTAATAATGCTGTATATGAGAAGACTTCTTTAGGCGGTAAGGTACAATCTAAGGAAGTATATTCTTACATATATGGTCTTTATAATTTTGCGCTGCAGTTTCATAAGCGTAATGCTCGTGGTCAGATGATAGAGGGTCAGACATTACTTATTCTTGATGAGGCATATAAATTTTTTGATCCTCGTGAGTGGAATCGTAAAGATCGTAAACAATGGGTTAAATTCTTTACAATATTTCGTCATTATGGTTATGATGTTCTTCTCATTTCTCAGACTGATATTTCTATTGATAAACAGATCCGTGGCATTGTTGAGACTCGTGTTTTACATCGTAGAGTTACTAAGTATAAGCTTCTTGGTAAGATCTTAGCTGCTCCATTTGGTGGTCATCTTTTTATGTGTATTGAATCTATGAATGGCATGAGTAAGAAAGATGGACATATTAGGTCTTATCTTCTCTATGGTGGAGATTTTTATTTTTCTCTATACGATTCATTTGTTTTACTCTGATTATTTGAAAATGTTCCGGGAAAGCCGGGCGAAGCGTAAGGCTTAACCGGGACATTTTCCATAAAAATTGGGTTTGACCACGGATATGTAATACGTGGTCTATAAATACATATTAAATTTTATTTTAAAGCTGATAAATACTGATTAAAATGGCATTTTTATTTTGTCCTGAAATTGTCTTTTTAAGACAAAATAATGAGGGGGATTATATGGCACTTATTGAAACTGAATTTGACACTGAAAAAAATAATTACTGGTTCTATAAGAAGGAAAAAAAATTCCTGCATTCCATAGATACATTTTACTATACTGTTACATTTGCTAATGATTTTAGTAAAGATACCAGTGATCCAAATGTTAAGGAACTTAGAAACTGGTTGCATGAATTTAATATGCTTGTATGTGAGAATCTACAGGATAATATTATTCCTGTAAATGACCTTCCAGATCTTAATGATGTGACTTTGAATTATACACCTTGTAATTTTAATGGTATGTATACCCATGATTTACAGGTACCTGAATACTTTGATATCCTTATTGCTGAATCTGTTCCTAATGAGCTGACAAATAATATAACTGTTCAGATTCGTTCTAAGGCTCTGTGGCTTATTGGCATTACTAAGTCTTATGAATACAGCTTAAGAATTGTAAAATCTCTTGCTAAGCGTTTTCATCTGCAGATAACAGAGATAAAAGAAAATCGTGTTGACTACTGCTGGCATACTAACTATTTAAAGAATCCTGAAAAGTTTTTCCGAATTGATAACTTTTCTGCTATGCAGGTTAGTGCATTCAGGGATTGTCAGTATCATTATAAGTTTAATGCTAATTCAGAGTATGAATCTGATTATGTTGCTCTTGGCCGTCGTAATAGTAAATGCTTTGTCCGTATTTATATGAAAACTAAAGAGGTCGTTGAGCAGGGTTATAAACCGTGGTTTCTTCAGATATGGCTGCTTGATAATCTTATTTCACAATATGATTATTATGTACTTTCAAATTTGTATGTTCTTCGTAACTGGGATTGTCTTAATCTTATGAGACTGCAGTTTTATTATGACTATGGAACTGATGAGGATTATAAGAAGCAGTGTTTGGCTTATTTGAAATCTTATTTTAAAGAGGGGTCTGTTAATCGTGATTCTGTTGCCAATCTTGCGGATATTCTTACTCCCAGGATAACCATAATTATGAATAATGAGTTTCAGGTTATGAGAAAAATGTCTAAGACTTTTTGTCTTATAGAACATCCTAAGAATGAAAAACTTGGTTTATCTAAAAGAATCTATGATGTATTAGATAATACTGCTATGATAACTGATTACCTGACACATTATACATTGCGCCTTGTTGAGCCTAACAGTGATAAGAATAAATCTCGTAGGGATTATATAGAATACTGGAGACGATTACGCAGCACAAAGATTTTTGATCCGTTTAAAAAGGATTATCCTAATCGTCTGGTTCGTGATTATTCTCGTGAATCTAACTGGGATTTAATGAAGTCTCGTTTTGTTCATTCTGCAGTTAATTTCTCTTTGTACAGTTTTGGTATTAATCATCAGGCTAAAAATGCTCTTGGTGATGTATCGGAGCTTTTGGGTATGCTTAACGATAATGATATACATAATGCTAATATGTACAGATATAAGAGATCTAAACAACTTTATCCTTCAGACTTTAAAGATAAGCTGGAGGTTAAACAATGAATACTATAAGTGATTACATAAAACTGTTTATCCAGGATAGAAAAGTTTATTGTGAAGATGTTACTGTACAATCTTATATCTTCTATCTTGGCCGTTTTACAAAGTGGCTTGATTCTGATGATTTTGATTTGCTTAATAAGCAGACTTTGAGAGATTATATATATTCTTTAAGATATCGAATGAAGAATACAAGTATTGCAACAAATTACCGCCCTGTAAAAGCATTCTGTAAATGGCTCTATCAGGAAGATTACCTGGAGAAAGATATTACCATAGGTGTTAAGCTGCCAAAGAAAGACCCTGCTATTGTTGAACCTCTTACAGCTCCTGAAGTAAAACAGATTGATGATACTATTATTAACATGTCTTTGAATAATCATCTTGCATTAAGGAATTATTGTATATTTCATTTGATGTTAGATTGTGGGCTTCGCAGGAAGGAAGTTGTGCAGCTGCATAGATTAGATATTAAATCTGACAGATTGATTATTCATAATGCTAAGAATAACAAAGACCGGATTGTATTACTTCCTAGCTTTCTATATTTTAGTTTGCGCAATTATTACAATGAATCACATTATGCGCATGATTATGTAAAGAATAGTTCATCTTCTGTTTTTCTGGATATGTATGATAATGATCCAATTACTTTAAATACAATCAAATGTTTTTACCAGGACTTGAAAAGTCTGTCAGGAATCGAGCGTATACATGGTCACCTTTGCAGACATACTTTTGCAACATCTTATTTACAATACGGCGGTGATATGGAAAAGTTAAGGCTTTATATGGGACATGCTGATTATGAAATACTAAAAAACTATCTACATTTATCTTTGATATATCCTGATGTCTATAAGTTGGATGATATATTTTTTAAGAAGCCAGACACCTAGATTTTTTTTCTTCAGGATTCTTGTATAAAAAAAGACTTGCTTATTGGAATAAAACCAGTAAACAAGCCTTTTTTGATGAGCCCACCGGGGTTCGAACCCGGGACACCTAGATTAAAAGTCTAGTGCTCTACCAACTGAGCTATGAGCCCTCAATGTATACAATTATGAGTAACAATCTATATCAAACATCCAGCCTCGGATTATAACTACCGAGCTGGGCTAGCTGGATTCGAACCAGCGTAATGCAGGGATCAAAACCCTGTGCCTTACCGCTTGGCGATAGCCCAAGAAATAAAAAAAGGGTGGGTACAGGGATTCGAACCCTGGACCTTCAGAGCCACAATCTGACGCGCTGACCAGCTGTGCTATACCCACCATAATGCAAAAGTCATAAGCTACTGGCCATGACTCATAAAAAAAAGTGTGCCCGGGGGGATTCGAACCCTCGACCCACGGCTTAGAAGGCCGTTGCTCTATCCAGCTGAGCTACGAACACACAAAGCGGGTGATGGGAATCGAACCCACGTATCTAGCTTGGAAGGCTAGTGTTCTA
>OGOW01000191.1_pt1 | contig 76074 bp, 72 predicted proteins | sample 1552781 | NCBI WGS metagenome assembly OGOW01 (sample SAMEA2580145, study PRJEB22360) | human gut metagenome | biome: human gut; feature: human-associated habitat; material: faeces | place: Denmark | collected 2008/2010
TTTTCCCATTTTTATATTCTCCTGACAAATTATTCTATCATATCTGCCGTAAGAAATGAAGTAAATATTCTTTTTTTGTAAAATTTTTTAAGTTATAACATCCGAAATGTTTATTGATGTAATTTTTCATAAAAGCGAAAAAAAGCAAAATCGGCATTGTTAATTACACAAAAAAATTTTATACTAATGTTGTAAATTCCGCTGTATTCGATTACGAATCTAATTATATAGCGGTATATTTAAATACAATCATAATGAAATGGAGATTATTATGGAATTTCGTCCCTGCATAGATATACACAATGGCAAAGTAAAACAGATAGTCGGCGGAAGCCTTGCCGACAAAGGCGATTATGCTCATGAGAATTATGTATCAGAAGCTGATGCCGCATATTTTTCCGACTTATATTACAAGCTCGGAATACAAGGCGGTCATGTAATCATGTTAAATGCTGCTTCCTCACCTTATTACAATGACACAAAAAAACAGGCACTATCCGCTCTTATGCGCCATCCGGGATTTCTTCAGATAGGCGGAGGCATAACCACTGACAATGCACAGGAATTCATAGACAGCGGAGCTTCACATGTAATTGTCACATCATATGTCTTCCGTGACGGATATATAGATTATGACAGATTGAAACTGCTTGTGAAAAAGGTCGGAAAAGAACATATCGTGCTCGATTTAAGCTGTAAAAAATATAACGATGAATACAGAATCGTCACTGACCGCTGGCAGAAAATGACTGACACAGCCGTCTCACCCACACTGCTTGAAGAGCTTGCAGTTTACTGTGACGAGTATCTTATACATGCTGTCGATGTGGAAGGACAATGCCACGGCATAGAGGAAGAGCTTATAAAGCAGCTCGCATCATATGATGGGCTTCCTCTCACATATGCTGGCGGTGTCGGCACATTTGATGACCTCACCAAGCTAAAACAGCTCGGCAAATCGCACATTAATGTCACGATAGGAAGCGCTCTTGAACTGTTCGGAGGCTGCATGAAGATTAATGATATTTTAACTTATATTAAACAGCCGTAACTTCTATGCAGAAGCTTTTTTGTCAAAAATTCAAATCAAAACAAGCTGTATAATTATGACTGTTTTTTATGTTTACCAGCATAAATTCATTATACCAAAAATGGCTATAGGTGCTGACCCATAGCCATTTTCCGTTAAAGGTGCTTTCCACAGTCCCTTATTTTATTCTTCCCAGTTATGCCATACTTCCTGAACATCATCGTCATCATCGAGAAGGTCAAGAATACGGTTCATCTGCTTAATATCATCCTCAGATGTAAGTGTTACATAATTCTGAGGAATCATAGTAACCTCAGCCTGCGCCATCTTGATTCCGAGAGCCTCAAGAGCCTCTCTCACAGCACCGCAGGAATCCGGGTCTGTAAGAATCTCGAAGCTGTCATCATCCTCGTCGAAATCCTCTGCGCCTGCATCAAGAGCTGCCATCATGAGCTCATCTGCATCCATGCTGCACTCTTCCTTATCAATGATAATCTGACCCTTCTTATCGAACATAAAGGATACGCAGCCCTGTGTACCTATATTTCCGCCACCCTTTGTAAATGCGCTGCGGACATTAGCTGCTGTTCTGTTCTTGTTATCTGTAAGGCACTCAACAATAATTGCTGTTCCGCTTGGACCATATCCTTCATATGTAGCAACTGTATAATTAGCTGCATTGCTGTCTCCTGCTGCCTTTTTAACGCTTCTGTCGATAGTGTCATTAGGCATGTTGTTAGCCTTTGCCTTTGCAATAACATCGCGGAGCTTACTGTTATTGTTAGGATCCGGACCACCCTCCTTGACAGCTATCATAAGTTCCTTACCTATTCTTGTAAAAATCTTACCCTTCGCTGCGTCATTCTTCTCTTTTTTATGCTTAATATTGGCAAATTTTGAATGTCCTGACATATTAGTTTGTTCCTTCCTTGTAATCCTTAATGCTGAAGCTGTAACGTCCCATCTTATCCTTGCCAAGGCATACTACCTTAACAATATCACCAAGTGTGAGAACGTCCTCTACATGCTCTATTCTCTCCTTGCTGATCTTTGAAATGTGAACCATTCCTTCCTTACCCGGAGCGAACTCTATAAATGCACCGAATTCCTTGATGCTTATAACCTTACCTTCAAATACCTGTCCCTCTTCGTAATCTGTCACGATAGTCTTAATGTACTTGATAGCCTTATCCATCATATCCTTGTCTGTTCCACATACAGATACAGCACCATCATCTGTGATATCAATCTTAACACCTGTCTCATCAATTATAGCGTTGATTGTCTTTCCTCTCTGTCCGACAACATCACCAATCTTAGCAGGGTCAATCTGAATCTGAACAATCTTAGGAGCATATGGGCCAACTTCTTTTCTAGGCTCTGCGATAGCCGGCTTCATGCAATTATCCATAATGAATAATCTTGCTTCACGACATCTAGCGATAGCGCCTTCAACTATCGGTCTTGTAAGACCATGAATCTTGATATCCATCTGGATAGCCGTGATACCATCTGTTGTACCTGTTACCTTAAAGTCCATATCTCCGAAGAAATCCTCAAGACCCTGAATATCTGTAAGAAGTACATAATCATCATCTGTCTCACCTGTTACAAGACCACATGAAATGCCTGCAACTATCTTCTTGATTGGAACACCTGCTGCCATAAGTGACATACATGATGCACAGGTAGAAGCCATTGACGTTGAACCGTTAGACTCGAATGTCTCGGATACTGTTCTGATTGCATATGGAAACTCTTCCTCTGATGGAAGTACCGGTACAAGAGCTCTCTCAGCGAGTGCACCATGTCCGATTTCACGGCGTCCCGGACCTCTTGAAACCTTAGTCTCACCTACTGAGTACGCAGGGAAATTGTAATGATGCATATATCTCTTAGATGTAGTATCGTCAAGACCGTCAAGCTTCTGTGCCTCAGACAAAGGAGCAAGTGTACATACGTTACATATCTGTGTCTGTCCTCTTGTAAACATTGCTGAACCATGAACTCTAGGAATAATATCAACCTCTGCTGCAAGCGGACGTATCTGTGTAATCTCTCTGCCATCCGGTCTCTTGTGATCCTTTAAAATCATCTTACGGACAGTCTTCTTCTCATACTGGTAAACAGCCTCATCGATAAGAGGAAGCCAATCTTCCTTGTCTGCGAAGCACTCAGCAAGCTTATCCTTTAAGTTTCTGATTCTCTCTTCTCTTATCTGCTTCTCAGGAGCGAACATGACAACTTCCATCTCAGCAGGAGGAACAATCTCTTTGATAGCTGCGAATAATTCCTCAGGAATTGCACAGCTTGTATATTCATGCTTAGGCTTACCGCACTCAGCAACAATCTTGTCGATAAATGCGATAACCTGCTGGTTAACTTCATGAGCCTTATATATAGCCTCAACCATCTTAGCTTCAGGTACTTCATTGGCTCCTGCTTCAATCATGATAACCTTATCTCTTGTCGAAGCAACTGTAAGCTTAAGGTCTGATACAGCATTCTGTGATGCGTTAGGATTGATTACGAACTCACCATCTATAAGACCAACCTGTGTTGTAGCACATGGTCCGTCAAATGGGATATCTGAAATGGCAACTGCGATAGCAGAACCTAACATAGCAGTAAGCTCAGGTGCACACTCAGGGTCAACTGACATAACCATGTTGTTGAGTGTGACATCATTTCTGTAATCCTTAGGGAAAAGAGGTCTCATAGGTCTATCTATAACACGCGATGTCAATATAGCGTTCTCTGATGCTTTACCCTCTCTCTTATTGAATCCGCCCGGAATCTTACCTACTGCATATAACTTCTCCTCATACTCAACTGATAATGGGAAGAAATCAATACCATCCCTTGGCTTCTCAGAAGCTGTAGCTGTGGATAATACTGTTGTATCTCCGTAATGCATAAATGCAGCACCGTTAGCCTGTGCGGCAACTCTTCCGACATCAACTGTAAGTGTTCTGCCGGCTAATTCCATAGAAAAACTCTTATACATGTCCTGTCTCCTCTTTAAATTATTTTTTATTCTCGCAGAAGAAACCGAAACAACTGAAAAGTACACGCATAGTTGACAGTCTGTCATGTATTTTTCAGAAGTCTCGGAAAATTTCTCCTGCGTATTTCTGGCATATCTGCCATGTCAACAAGCCTTAAAAAGGACTTATTAACGCATAAAAGGGCGGATAAACTCCGCCCTCCCATAATTACTTTCTGATTCCTAAACGTGCAATCAAAGAACGGTAAGCTTCAACATCATTCTTCTTGAGATACTCAAGCAGACCTCTTCTCTGACCAACCATCTTAAGAAGACCTCTTCTTGAATGATGATCCTTCATGTTGGACTTAAGATGCTCTGTAAGCTCATTGATTCTCTCTGTTAAAAGAGCGATCTGAACCTCAGGTGATCCTGTGTCGTTAGGTGTTCTTCCGTAAGCGGCAATAATCTCTGCCTTCTTTTCCTTAGATATCATAGTGATATTCCTCCATTCAATAAATGATATAATCGCCGGTAACCAAGCCACAGGTTGGAGTAATCCAAAAGCATAGCTACGGCTGTAACATACCTTGCAATAATAGCACGCCGATTGTAAAAATGCAAGTACTATTTTTATCTAATTTCCATAATTTTTCCTGCATTCTATTCCCATGAATGATACACAAATATTCTGTTATCAGCATCCTTGCCGCACTCAATATGAGTAAATATGCATCCTACATATGTCTTTCCTCGCTTAAGCTTAAGCTGTTCTCCCGAAATGCTTCCGGAAGACAGCGTCAGAAAATTAGCAGTCAGCGGATTAACCTCGCGCAATTTATTCCCGTCATTCCCGTTTCTCTCCCACAGCATCCCGCCATAGTCATATGGCATGAAGGATTTACCATAAGCCAGTGCGATTGTATTCACAGCCGTCTTTTTTATATTTGTTATGTCGAACACTGTGTATGCATATATTTCATCGTCACACTTAAAAGCATATATTTCATAACTAAATTCTCCGTTATCCACAAAATTCGATGTGAAATCCTCGCCTTCTCTAAGGAATGACCACTCAGATGTGCCTTCTTTGCTCTTCAAATCTTCGGCAATATACTTTATAATGCTATGCTCCAGCGAATCTATATTTTCCTTCGGAACTCCTGCCTGCTCTAAGAAATCCGCATACTCTGATACGTCAATCGATGCATCGTCGAACTCATCTGCCTTCGAAGCATTCTGTAAAGAGTATCTATAAAAGAAGAAAATCACTAACCCTGCCAATAAAAGATAGACTATGGCTATAATTGCTTTTTTTCTTTTCATGCGTTACCTCCTCTTGCTCGATAATCAGCAATTACAAAACTCAATATTTAAAAAATATACGTTGCTCAGTTTACTATTCGTTTAAACACTTTCAGATATATGTTCCATCATTTAAGCATGTAACACTGCATAATATGCAATAACAATGTTCATTACAGGAACTACCGTGTATTAAAAATTTTGCATCTTGGTTTATCATTAAATTTGAGTTTTGCAATTGCCTATACTCCATTACAAATATTTAAGTAATCCAGCCTATTAACTTCTACGCTTAAATAACTAAAACGTCAGACCACACTCATTAGTCTAAAATCTAAACTTTTCTTAAAAAATATAAAAAATGTAACTATGAAAACAAACCTATTGATACGTCTTATCAATAATCCAATTCAAATATCTTAGCTGCTGAATATATTTTTCCACTTGTTGAACTATATGAAATACCAAAACCGCCAGGCGTTGAAAAGCTCACACTATACATTACATTTTTAGGATTATATAAATACGACAATGCCACTCTCTTACCTGTACCACTTCCTATTTTGGTTCGAATAACTGCGCATCCCTTAATCTTCATCGGGTAATCAGGAGTTCCGAGCTGACTTCCGGAATACTCTGCTGCAGAAAGAGTTAGTGCATTAGCAACCATATTCCCTCCTGCAATCCAGCTATTTGTTGAAACATCATCATAATACCACATTTTACCTCCACATTCCATCATGTCTAATGCATCGCCAATCTGAATGGAAAAACTATCATTTCCTACCGGTTTTTTCTTATCAGTAAATTCGTAAGTTGGATAAATATTCACACCCCCTGTCACCTTGAAAGTTGCAACGCTAAATTGAATTCCTGTTAGAACTTCTGATGCCATCATTATAGCTTCTTCTTCAGATTCATCGCTTAAATACTTACAATCTGATAAGTTTTCACTTTCTTTCAAATCGCTGACGATATAAGCCTTTATATCGTCATCTAGGCTTTGTATTTTTTCCTCATCCATTCCTACAGCTCTTAAAAAATCATCATCTGTAATACTTGAAAGTGCATAATCTTCACTTTATTCCTCATATGCAACAGATTACACATCTGTTTGTGCTTTAACATTATCATGCAAACCTATGGAAACACTAGACATCAATAAAATAAACATTAATTTATTATATCTCATATCATCAATTCTCCTTTTAACTTTAGTGATACAGATGTGCAACGTCACACTTATTAAGTCCAACAGAATATTCCTAAATAGATTATTGCATAATCATGCTGACACTACAAGGGACACTTTTGCTTTTATTTTTATTTTTTAGAATGCTTATATAATGTAAAAGTGTCCCTTTACAGTAGAATATATAATGTTATACTTAATATATTACGTATATAATCGTTTGCTCATAGGAGGAATTTCAATGACTAGAAAAAAAATTAATAAATTATCTATAATTCTTTTGTTGTCTATGTTATTATTGCCATTCTTTGATTTACCGCATGTAGATAAAACACCATCACACGAACACAATATCGTATTATTAGATGATATACCTGAAATTATAGTATATCCGAAATAGAACCTATTTTTTTCAAAAAGAAATGTTTATAATCATACTCTTTTGTAAAATCACTGATTGCAATACAAATATTTAACATATCTTTACTTTGTTGTGTTGAATATTTGTGTTGCATATCATTATTCCACCATATCCCATAAATACATCTAGCTATATTATACATTCTTTTCATTCTGTAATTTATCTTTATAACATCAATAAACACCCTGTTTGAATTATCATAGTCTTCTCTGTTTCCCATATAACTTGCATAAATTGTTCTAAAAAGTTCTGTTTTATGCATATGTAACTCAGCCCGCTCATATTTTGAAAATGAATTGTATAAATGTATCAAGCTATCTTTATCGTTTTCTACATTTTGCAGATTCTGCAACAACACTACTTCGCAATCCGTCAAATACATTTCAGTATTTTTTAAAATATTTGCATATTTCACTGAATATCCAATAATATCTTTTAGACCATTCACATAATCATCCCTTGATATTTTTCCTTTACGATAAGCAAAATTCAATTTTATTCTTTCTACTGTCTGCCTGTTTTTTGTGTATGTCATATCAATTTTATTCTCAAGTATACACAAAAGTTTTTCTGCTATTTCAATTTCATCCCTTGAAATAGCATCGTACAGTTTTTCTAAGATTTCCATATTCTTAGTGCTGTTTGAAACAATCTCGTCTAAAACAAATTCCGAATACAGCTCTAGCCTGTCAAGAATTGCGTAAAGGTTATACCCATGTGGTCTGCACTGTCCAAGTTCAAGCCGCCTTATGGTTTTGGCTGTACATATACCTTCTGCAAGCTCAGTCTGTGTCATTCCTAGTAGTTTTCTTCACTCAGCAACAATCTGCTCCATTCTATATACATTAGGTTCAAAATACATATACATACCACTAACCGTATATCTACTGACGCCTGTCATATCTTCTATATATTGAAGCATTTGACGATATTTATTTATTGTATATTTTCTTTCATCTATTTTCATGCCTTTATATACATCCACAGACAGTAATGTCTTCATTCTGTCAATAGCCTTTTGCATTGCATCACACAGCTCAATCAGATAATATGCTCTTCCACCATCATGCAGCATTTCTATGGCATCATCATATTTTGAAAGTTCTCTATGATATACACTCAATTTATCGATAATATCCTCAAGCCTGTTATGATTATCATTATCAAGCTGCAATTTTATTTGGTAAGCCTTTATTTCATAGCATACTGCTTTGGGAAATATACGCGCTTTTGATAAAGAGTTAAACCAACTGGCTGACTGTATGTAATCTGTTATAATGCAAATTCGTTCATAATAATAGTTTACAGCATTATTATCATTCCAAGCATCAACAGACATAGCATAATAATAATACTCTAATAAAATATCAAGCTCCTGAACAGATAAAATGACATTTTTTTCAATATCTAACTTGATTTCAGTTCCCTGTGGTATAGTAAGCTCTACTGACATTTTTAATTTATTTATAATTTCAGCATCATCTTCTTTTTCGCTTAACATAATATAGACCTGCATCATAATGACAAACTGATATTCAATTTTTTCATTGCAATCCATTATATCAATATTATTATGAAACTGATGTCTATCAACATAATTTTTTAATAATTCTTCTGCCTGCATGATTTTTCCATCGCTAATTGCAAAAATTATATCCATACGCAGCTTCCAGTCATCATACTCCGATGCAAATAAAAGTGTATCACACCTTATACCATTACAGCCCAATCTGTCTAACAAACGGTTCATCATAAGCTTGCTCAAATATCCACCTGAAATAAGATTTTTCCATTCGGACTCGTCACATATTCCATCTGTCAGCTGTTTTACTGTAATTCCCATTTCATTCATGATATTTTTTATAAACCTAAAAAAATATTCATTATCTTTAGTTAATTGATAATAATCTTTTATTGTCATACCTCATCCCAACCAATAAAACTTCCTTTATCAGCCCTTAACTCAAAGCCCAAGCATCCTCCTTAGCACTTCCCCTGTCTGGTTCCACTCATCTATCCATACAAGGCGCACTCCAAGGTGTGCCACCGATTCTTCAAGCCATATTTTTTCCTGAACCGTGTTAGGTTTCTTTCTAATCCAGAAATGCTCTGTCGCATCCTTGCAGTTAAGTCCGTTTTCCCTGAACTCCGCCATCTTGTTAGCATGTATCCATGAGAGCCACCGCCTCATATTGGCATCAGTAAGCGATACGCCGCAGAAAACGACTCGCCTGTTCATGCAGTTATCTATAAAACTGGTTGCCTGCCATGAGAATGAGTTATTGGCAAGTTCAAGATAATTGTCCTCTGTAAGCACAAGCTTATCGCTTGCAAGATGTCCCTTTCTTGCGTTGTAACCATTAATCGGTATGACACCATGACAATGAAAATACGGTATTCTGTCATGCTTCTGAACATGAATGCTGTTGGCAATCCTGTCAAAAAGAACCTTGTTGCTGTTACCAGTCAGCATATAATAATAATTAAGCAGCGTAAGAAAAACCGCCTCTACATTAAAGCTAAGTATAGAACGCGGTCCCACTCCCTCATGCACTGCATCTATGACAACCTCAGCCATCAGATTAGCGCTTGTTGCTGCAAACATTCTGTCTATAATGCCTGCATACTGCTTCCAGTTTTCTTTTGTGATACACGATAGATGCTCCGTCTCATGTATCTTTACAAAAGTATCCCACTCCTGTGCGGTGAGCGCTGTTCTTATCGGACGATATATCTCATCTGAAAGAAGCTTTATAAACTCTTTATCGCTAAGGTGCATATGATTCTGCACTGCCTGAATCATCGCCTCCGGCGAGAAATCCATCTTATGATAGACATCTATATCTATAATTTCATTTTTGCTGCAATTATTCTTTATAAGCAGCTCAACCAGGGTATACCAATCAGCAAGTGCCGGAACAGATGTCCCAGCCATTACGCTTGGTCACATCTCTTAATACTGGCTGGATTGTCTTTATATCCAAACCTTTTTTTGCCATAAATAAAATTCTCCTACAAAAGATATGTCGGAAGATCGCATGTAATCTGCGATACACATTCTTCCCTGGCTGCTCTTTTTGCAGCGGCCTGCGCTATATTCTTAGCGGCATCTTTTTTTATAATTCCCTTTGGCTGCAAAGCTGATTCCTTCTTAGCCGGTTCAGTCTTCTTAGCAGGTGTCTTTGCTTCTGCTGTCTTAGCTGATTTCGTTCCCCTTGAAGCTGTCTTTTTTACGGCTTCTGCCGCTTTAACCGGTGCCTTTTTATCCTGGACCGTTTTTGTGCCGGACTTATCTGCTTCTAAAGTCTCCTGCTGTGCCGGCTTTACTTCCTTTGCATCTTCCTTAGCTGTGCTCACGCTCTTTGCTGTTCTTTTTAAGCTTCCTGCTCCTACTGACATATTCTTTCTACCTCCTTAGCAAGTTTAATGTATTCCGATGCACTTCTGCTCGATTTTTTATATACGATTACAGGCTTAGAATTATCCTGTGACCATTCTATTGAACTGTCTACTCTTATATATGATGTAAATACATAAATGTCCTCAAGCTCCGAAAGAGTCTCCTTTGTCTGCTTAAAATAATTCTTGCGCTCGTCAACCTTAGTCACGACTATTCCTGCAAGGTTCAGTGCGGGATTTATTTCTCTGACTTCATTATAAAAATCAACCATATTTGCAAGACCGAACAATCCCCACGGACTAGCCTCGACAGGTACTATCAGGTAATCGGCGGCACACAGAATGTTCATCACCCAGCCTCCGAGCGTAGGCGGTGAATCAATAAGAATATAGTCATACTCTCCGCTTTCCTTTATACCCGACAGACATTTTTTTAATATGAACTCTCTCTGCCACTTTGTAAAAAGTTCATATTCTATAGAGCTCATAAGTGTGGATGAAGGAATCAGGTCAAGCCTTTCGTATCCTGTATGTACAATGTAATCGTCAAGCCTTTCCTGCTTTATTATTGCTTTGTAGAGATTTTTCTCTCCTTTGGCAAAATCAAGCACCTTATCTTCATCAAAATATGACAGTGACAGATTAAGCTGCATATCTCCATCTATCATAAGCACCTTGTAACCATCCATTGTCATAGCATAAGCTACATTTGCACACGTTGTTGACTTGCCACTGCCGCCCTTATTGTTAGCAAACGCAATTACCTTCGTCATACCTTTTTCCTCCGCTGTCTATATCAGAAAAAACATTCTTGTAAATTCAATATCAGCTTCTACCTGCGATATCAGCTTGTCCAATGTATCAAATTTTGTCTCCGGTCTTTCAAAATGAAAAAGTTCAACCCTGATTTCTTTACCATACATGTCTTCGTCATGGTCAAAAAGATGTGTCTCAACGCTCACTCTGTCAGAATCATCAAAGGTCGGTCTGATACCGATATTGGTTATCGAATAATATTCTTTTCCATCAGAAATCACTTTTGAAGCATATACGCCATAAGGCGGAAGAAGCTTTTCCGGTGAAGGATAGATATTCACTGTCGCAAATCCCAAATCCTTTCCAAGATGTCTCCCTTCCTCAACTGTTCCCATTATCATGTACGGATATCCAAGAAGGATATTCACATTTTCCATGTTTCCGAGCTGAATCTCCTCGCGTATCCATGTACTGCTTATGTCTCTCTGTTCAAATTTTTCTTTATCCACTATGTGAACTTCATAATTATAAAGCTTCTGTGCAGCCATAAGCACATCACAGTTACCGCTCCTGTCCCTGCCAAAATGCCAGTCAGCACCGACAACCACATGTGCCGCATTGAGATTTCCGGCAACAACCTTCTTGATAAATTCAAGAGGCTCCATAGCTGCTGTCTCCTCATTGAACGGATACTCCACAAGATAATCAACACCTGCGTCAGCAAACATTTTTCTCTTCTCATATGTAGTTGTAATCTGCGTGCCTTCGAATTTTTCAAAATGCACATTAGGCGGTACATCAAATGTGAATACCGCAAGCTTATATCCCTGTTCCCTTGCAATTCTTCCGGCAGTGTTTATAAGTGCCATATGTCCCATATGTATCCCATCGAATTTGCCGAATGTAACTACCGTCTTATCCGGTATGGAAAATTGTGTAACTCCATTAAATATATTCATATATTACCTCTTCACACCCCAAGGTTATTCCCCACATGCAAACATTTTAACAGGATAATATTCCTTTTTCTTATCATCAAGCTCATATATTCCGTAGAATATGCCATCACAGTACATCCTTACAGGTGTATACAGCTCGCTGCACGCTCTGCTGCTGACCTTATTTCCGTTCTTTATAAGCTTATGGAAGTCTTCCTGTGCATGCACAGGCATATACTCCTCAAACATCACATCAACAGGTATAACAATCTCATCCAGCCTGCCCTCATCCTTAAGCATCTGCAATTTTTCCAGTGTAAGTGCTTCATCAAGCATGAACCTTCCAACCTGCGTACGGCAAAGCCTGTCCATGCAGGCTCCACAGCCAATCTGTCCCCCTATATCCCTGCAAAGTGAACGTATATATGTTCCTTTTCCGCAGTGGACACGCATTGTAAAGTATGGAAGCTCCACTTTGGTAAGCTCAATAGAATAGATTTCCACATGTCTTGCACTTCTTTCTATCTCTTTGCCTTCCCTTGCAAGCTCATATAGACGTTTTCCGTCCTTTTTGATAGCCGAATACATTGGTGGAATCTGGTCATATCCGCCAACGAATTTTTCCAGCACGGCATTGATTTTCTGTGCAATCTGCTGCTCATTTCCATCAAAAAACTCTCCGGCAAGCTCTTTTTTTTCTGTCTGCGTTCCTGTTGTGTCCTCTGTATCGGTAGTCACACCAAGCAATACCCTCGCCTCATATGTCTTACTTCTGTCTGTTATCATGTCGACAAGCTTTGTCCCTTGTCCTAAGCATACGGGAAGTACACCTGTGGCTGCCGGATCTAAAGTTCCTGTATGCCCGATTTTTCTCTGTCCGAATATTCCGCGAAGCTTTGCAACCACATCATGTGATGTATAGCCCGCATCCTTATAGACATTTATAATTCCATTATACAAAAAATGTAACCTCCGTTACTTCTTTAACTGCTGCTCTACAAGTGTACCTATATTGTTGACTATATCTCTAGGGTGGTTTGCAGACATATTAAATCCTGCTGCCCTGATATGTCCACCACCGCCGAACCTCTTAGCAATCCTGCTTACATCAACAATATTCTTAGAGCGCAGGCTTACCTTATATTCATTCTTTTCGACTTCATAGAGGAAAATAGCAACCTCAACAGTGTCATTTAACCTGAGCTGTTCAACAACACCGCCAAGATCCTTACTCGTCACTCCGTAGAAGTCCATCTCCTGCTTGGTCAGTATCGTAAAAATACACTTTCCATCACAGAATAAGACACTCTCAAGAAGTGCCTTTCCAAGCACCTGGCTCTGTCTGTAAGTTCTCATGTAGAATGTATTATCGATAATACTTGTAAAATCAATGCCCTTTTCCATAAGTGCTCCGGCAGCCTGCATTGTTGCGGCATTTACTGCCTGATACTTAAAAACTCCGGTATCATGTATAATTCCAAGGTAAAGACATTCCGCTGTGTACTTAGAAATCTTCTCAGGCTTCATCGCTTCATACATAAGCTCGCTGCATGAAGAAAGCTCAGGGCAGATTGTATTGTAATCACCTATCTCCTGTCCGCTTATATGATGGTCAAACACTACTTTTTTCTTTGCATTGTCAAAGCAAACCCTGAAATCCTCAAAACGGTCGTATGCTGCACAGTCACATACTATGAATACATCATACACCTTATCCTTATCAGCCTGATGCTTTATCTTATCACTGTTTCTTAAGAATAAAAATTCTTCATTAATCGGCTGCAGATAGATATCTGCTTCTACCTGCGGCATATTATCACATATATAGTTATAAACGCCAAGCGTACTTCCGACGCAGTCGCCATCAGGTCTTATATGACCTGTGATTCCAACCGTCTTTACTCCCTGCAATATCTCATCAAGATATATCATTCGTGGTTCTCCTTGTTTACCTCATCAATAATCTTTGACATTCTGACACCGTACTCAATCGACTGATCAAGTATAAAATGTATCTCCGGAGTATTTCTAAGATTAACTGTCTTTGCAAGCTGGCTTCTTATATAGCCCTCCGCACTCTTAAGTCCTGCTATTGTAGCTTCCTGTGCAGCTTCATCCCCATACACACTGATATATGCCTTACACTGCTTAAGATCAGGTGTAACCTCAACCGCAACAACCGATGTCAACGGACTGATATTCGGGTTCTTAACTTCATTGCGGATAATATTGCTGAGCTCTTTTTGAACTTCTCCGTTAATACGTGAATTTTTAATACTGTTTTTACGCATATAAATCTCCATTCCTCAAACATATTATTTGCGTCTATTTTAACACTACAAGCCGGGACTTAAGCCCCGGCTTATCTAAATCATTAAATCTATTACCTTGGCACCTCTACCATAATATATGCCTCAATCTGGTCAAGCTCCTTAACGTCATTGAATTTTTCAAATACAATACCGCATTCATAGCCTGCCTTGACTTCCTTTGCATCATCCTTAAATCTCTTAAGTGATGCTAACGGTCCTTCATATATAAGCTCTCCGTCTCTTGTTACACGAACCTTGGATGCCTTCGTAATCATACCATCTAATACATACGAACCGGCAATCGTACCGACACCGGATGCCTTATAAGTCTGGCGTATCTCGGCATGGCCTATAACCTTCTCCTCATAGATAGGATCAAGCATACCCTTCATAGCTGCCTCGACATCCTCAATTGCCTGATAGATTACTCTGTAAAGTCTTACGTCAACCTTCTCTCTGTCAGCAATCTCTCTGGCCATATTATCAGGGCGTACATTAAAGCCGATGATAATCGCATTTGACGCTGATGCAAGGATAACATCTGACTCATTGATTGCACCAACTCCGGCATGAACAATCTTTATAACAACCTCTTCGTTCGAAAGCTTTAACAAGCTCTGCTTAACCGCCTCAACAGAACCCTGCACATCTGCCTTGATAATAAGACCAAGCTCCTTGACATTTCCTGCCTTAATCTGTGAGAACAGATCATCAAGTGAAAGCTTGCTCTTAGTATCATCAAGAAGCTTAACTCTTCCTTCACGGATAAATGTATCAGAGAATGCTCTTGCTTCCTTCTCTGTAGCCGGTGAAACGAATATCTCACCTGCGCCCGGAACATCATTAAGACCTAATATCTCAACAGGTGTTGCCGGTCCGGCTTCCTTAATCTTGCGTCCCTTGTCATCAATCATGGCTCTTATCTTACCAAAGCATGGACCTGCTGCAACCGCATCTCCTACATGAAGTGTACCCTTCTGAACAAGAAGTGTTGCCACTGGACCTCTTCCCTTATCAAGCTGTGCCTCGATAACAAGACCTCTCGCACGACGGTTAGGATTAGCCTTGAGTTCTCTCATCTCTGCTGTGAGTAAAACCATCTCAAGAAGATTATCAATACCTTCCTTAGTGTGTGCAGAAACAGGTGCAAATATTGTATCACCGCCCCAATCCTCTGCTACAAGACCGTATTCAACAAGCTCCTGCTTAACTTTCTCAACATTAGCATTAGGCTTATCAATCTTGTTAACTGCAACAATAATATCAATGCCTGCCGCCTTTGCATGGTTGATAGCCTCAACAGTCTGCGGCATAACACCATCATCTGCTGCAACAACAAGGATTGCGATATCTGTCGACTGTGCTCCACGCATTCTCATCGCAGTAAATGCCTCATGTCCCGGTGTATCAAGGAATGTAATCTGCTGTCCGTTAATTTCAACTGTATAAGCACCAATATGCTGTGTAATTCCGCCAGCCTCTCTTGAAGTAACATTTGTTGAACGTATTGCATCGAGGAGTGATGTCTTACCATGATCAACGTGTCCCATTACACATACAACAGGTGGTCTCGGAACAAGTGTTGCCGGGTCCTCCTCTTCCTCCTTGAGAAGCTCCGCAATCACGTCAACCTTTACTTCATGCTCACAAATACAGTTAAACTCAAGAGCAATCTCCTCAGCTGTATCAAAATCTATTTCCTGATTAACTGTGACAATAGTCCCCTTGAGGAAAAGAGTCTTTACAACTGCTGCCGGCTGAAGCTTCATCTTCTCAGCAAGCTCTTTGATTGTGAGAACATCCGGAAGCACAAGTGTCTTTATTGTATCTTCTTCCTGTGGCTTTGGTGCAGCCGGCTTGTTATTCTTAACAGTCTTTTCAAGTCCTTTTGTATTCTCTTTTCTCTCTTCACGGTCGTACTTATTGCGGTCATTTAAGCGGTTCTCTCTCTCACGACTTCTCTGCTCTTTAGCCTCACGAACCTCTCTTGCATCACCCATTCCGCCCTTAGCATCAGCGTCCTTAGCAAAATTATCACGGCTGCCGTTTCTGAAATTGCCATTGCCGCCCGGTCTTCTGTTGTCTCCTCTGTCGTTTCTTCCGCCATCCTTGTTAAAGCCATCCCTGTTTCCGCCGTTAGGACGATTTCCGTCACGTCTGAAGCCATTGTCTCTGTTTCCGTCCGGACGGTTTCCGTCACGTCTGAAGCCGCCATCTCTGTTTCCATCAGGACGGTTTCCGTCACGTCTGAAGCCATTGTCCCTGTTTCCGTCACGGTTTCCGTCACGTCTGAAGCCATTATCTCTGTTTCCATCGCGGTTTCCGTCACGTCTGAAACCATTATTATCTCTGTTTCCGTCACGATTTCCATCCGGGCGGTTTCCATCACGTCTAAAACCATTATCTCTGTTTCCATCACGGTTTCCGTCACGTCTGAAGCCATTATTGTCTCTGTTTCCATCACGGTTTCCATCGCGTCTGAATCCGTTATCTCTGTTTCCATCACGGTTTCCGTCACGTCTGAAGCCATTATTATCCCTATTTCCGTCACGGTTTCCATCGCGTCTGAATCCGTTGTCCCTGTTTCCTCCGTTATCCTGTCTGCGATTGTCACGGATATCCTTGCGGTCACTGTTATGTGGATTATATACAGCTGTTATATGTGATTTCTTCTCAGCTGGCTTTGCCTGCTGCTCACTCTTAACCGGCTGTGCGGCATCCTCGCTGCTCTTCGCTGCCATCTCTGTTCTGGCAGTCTGTTCCTTTATCTCTTTAGGTGCTTCTGTATTCTGCACTGTTGTACCCTTTCCAAAATGTTTTTTTACCATATCAATCGCAGTGTCATCGATACTGCTCGAATGGCTCTTAACATCTACATTCTTACTCTGTAAAAACTCTACTATATCACTATTTTTTAAATCTAATTCTTTTGATAACTCATATATTCTCATTTTAGGCATCAGCATTACCTCCTTCAATTATTTCGACCTGTGAATCTGTTAATTCCCTGCATTTTTTCAACAGCGAATCTGCAAATCCCATATCGAGAATCGCCAATGACGCTCGAAACTGTTTTCCCATTGAATGTCCGAGAGTCTCCTTGTCTTTATAGATTACAAGCGGAACTCTATAGAATGAACAGGAATCTTTAAAGCCCTTTTTTGTTCTGTCCGATGCGTCATCTGCTATGATAACAAGGCGGGCCTTTCCTGCCTTTATGGCCTTATCCACAGAAAACTCACCACTCGTAACCGCTCCTGCTTTGGTGGCCAGACCTATCATTGAAAGTATTCTATCTTGATTCAATTTCTTCTAACTCCTTTTTGAGTGCCTCATATACATCGGAAGGTATCTGACACTTAAGAGAGCGTTCTAACCCTTTCGATTTGATTGCCTGATTAAGACATGCCATATCTGCACAGATATAAGCTCCACGCCCATTCTTCCGTCCGGTCTCATCGAGAAGTATTTCCCCTTCCGGAGTCTTTATAACTCTGAGCATATCTTTTTTGTCTTTCATCTCACCACAGCCTAAGCACTGTCTTTGTGGTATTTTTCTGGTAACAGCCATAACATCACACTTTCTATCAATACTTATAAACGTAAAGAATTACCGCTCCTCTGATTCGAAAGCATCAATATCTTCCTTATCATTAACCTGTGAGCCTTCATTCTCTTCATAATCCTCACTGTAAGGAGCCATATAGTCCTCACCTAATTCCTTCATCTGCGACTCACTCTTTATGTCAATCTTAAAACCTGTAAGCTTTGCCGCAAGTCTTGCATTCTGACCTTCCTTGCCTATTGCAAGTGAAAGCTGATAATCAGGAACAACAACTCTCGCTGTCTTTGCCTCATCATCTGCAATGACAGAAACGACCTTGGCAGGACTTAAGGCATTCTCAATCAGATAAGCTGCATTCTCATTCCATGCAACAATATCAATCTTCTCACCGCCGAGTTCTTCAACAACCGCATTAACTCTCGCACCGTTAATACCTACACATGCTCCTACAGGATCCACATCCGGGTTGCTTGACCATACAGCAATCTTGGTTCTTGACCCTGCTTCTCTAGCCACATTTTTAATCTCAACAGTTCCATCGCGGACTTCAGCAACCTCAGCCTCAAAAAGTCTCTTTACAAGCTCAGGATGTGTTCTTGAAACTAATATCTTAGGGCCTTTGTTGCCATTCTTAACTTCAAGCACATATACTTTTACACGGTCATTCGGCTTAAAGCTCTCGCCTTTAACCATCTCGCTCTCATTGAGTGTTGCATCAACTTTTCCAAGGTTGATAATGACATTCTTTCCGACATAGCGCTGTACAACACCTGTCACAACATCCTTTTCCTTGCTGCTGTACTGATCGAAGAGAACATTTCTCTCCTCCTCGCGAATAGTCTGTAAAATGACATTCTTTGCAACCTGAATTGCAATACGTCCAAAGTCCTTTGATTTTACTTCTACGTTGACAGTATCGCCAATGTCATACTTGGCATTGATCATCTTAGCATCTGCAAGGCTTATCTGTGCAGCATCATCAGTAACATCATCAACTACCTCTTTCTCAGCTATAACCTTAAAATCTCCTGTCTCTCTGTTTATTGTGACTTTAAAATTATCAGCCTTTCCAAAATGGTTCTTACATGCTGTCAGAAGAGAAGTCTCGATTGCTGAAAGAAGCTTCTCCTTGCTTATCTCCTTCTCTTTTTCAAGCGCATTAAGTGCCTCAATTAATTCCTTGTTCATCATATCCTCCATTTCCGCTTATCATCATACTATCCAAGCTGTTTTTAAAAATCAAAAGCAAGTCTTATGAGTGCAATCGCTGCTCTTTCATAAACAGCCGTTGTGCCGTCCTCATGCTCTATTGTCACTGTACTGTCATCAAATGCTGTAAGGATTCCTCTGTCCTCCTTAACCTTGTTAACTGCCTTGTAAAGCCTAAGCTCAACTTCATTGCCTACGTTTCTCTTAAAGTCCTTATCCTTCTTAAGCGGTCTTAAAAGACCCGGCGAACTGACTTCAAGTATATATGCGTCTTCAATGAAATCATCCTTATCAAGCAAATCAGAAAATGCTCTGCTCACAAGTTCGCAGTCATCAACCGTAATTCCGCCTTCCTTGTCAATATAAGCCCTGAGATACCAGCTGCTTCCCTCCTTGACATACTCGACATCAACGAGTTCAAAATGATTATCTTCTATTATAGGTGTAATCAATGCCTCAGCTTTTGCCTCATATTCCTCTCTTCTTGCCATAATTTCCTTTCCTGTTAAAACATATCTGTCCAATGTTCCATAACATATCTTACATGCCGTCAACTAAAACGAAAGAGTGGGTTCACACCCACTCTTGCCAGTCAACATGTATCACAAATCAAATAATACTATATCATAATGTTCAGAATAATGCAAGCACTTTTTAGCCGCGATTCCACTGTGCCCACTTTTTCCTGTATTCCTCAGCAGTCATGCCTTCATTTTCTATAAAAAGATGTCTGAACAAATCCGCATTCATTATTCCCGACTCAGCAACTATCTCTTTTACCGGCTTCACAGAGAAACGTAACAGTTCCTTAGCGCAGTTAAATCTTCTGTTAAGAATATAATCGCACAAATCAATTCCATACTTCTCCTTGAACTGCCTGTTGATAGTGATTTCATCCATATCATACTCTCCGCATACACGCTCTAAGAGATCTTCCTCCTTGAATCTTGCGTTCACAGTCTCCCGTATGCTGTTAAGGACATCCGGATTAAGCTTTTTATTGCCTTCATTTATTGTCTCAACAAGTATATTCGTTACAAGTGTTGTAAGAAGGCTGTGGCTGATATATTCGCTTGTTATATCTTTGCCATTCTGTTTAGCCATCACATCATCAAGTAAATCGCTGTACTTTTTGACATCTGCCGCCCTAAAAACCGGAACTTTGCCGTTCTTCTCAATAAAAATGGCATAATAATCCGCCAACAATGCTCCATCCATGTGTACCCATTTGAGTTCCCACTGTGAATCCTCATCACTGCAATGTTCATATTTTTTGCGGCAGTCAATAAATGCACATTCCCCTGCTTTTATGCTGTAATCAGTTCCGTCAAAGCTTACTCTTCCGCTTCCGGACATCACAATGAGAAACAGATATGATTCAAGATTGCTCCTGCTGCTGACGTGAGGCTTAATGCTCTTTAATCTACCCGTCTCCTGAACATATATAAGCTTCTTTCTGGCAAACTCACTCGGCGTATGAAGATACCTTTTAGAGCTTGTCATATCATTAGTATCAAATAATGCATCCTCACTCATTTTCCACGCCTCCTGTCATTTTGCGCCAATAATCAAGTATTTCCTTTATAGTCTGCTCAAAAGGAATCTGTGGTTCCCAGCCTGTCTCAGACTTTATTTTAGATATATCCGCCTCAATAACAGGTACATCGACAGGCCTTATCTTATTAGGATCAACCTTGACTTCTATGTCCACTGTCGACATTCCTATTATCATATCAAGCATCTGCCTGATTTCTATTGCATTTCCGCTGCCTACATTATATGTCTCTCCTGCTCTGCCCTTTAAAGAAAGCAGACCGTACGCTCTAACGACATCGCGCACATCTGTAAAATCTCGTCTTGCCGCAAGGTTTCCGACATACATAACAGGCTTTCTTATTCCTTTTTCAATCTCAGCAACCTGTTTGCAGAAATCAGACACAACGAATATAGGTGACTGCTTTGGCCCGACATGGTTAAATGCTCTTATAAGCATCAGTTCCATATCATATGCTTTCGAATAAATCGTTCCTATCATATTCTGACATACCTTTGTCGCCGCATATATATTGCCCGGGCGAAGCTTGGTATCCTCATTTATCGGTGTCTCGCCATCTAAAATATGTCCATACTCCTCGCCTGAGCCTATAAGCAGTATTCTCGGCTTATAATAGAGCTCTCTGACCGCATCCATAAGATTGACGCTGCCTTTTATATTGACATCTATTGTAAGCGCCGGTTCTTTCCATGCGATACTCACTGAACTCTGCGCCGCAAGATGATATATATAATCCGGTCTCACAGCAAACAAAAGCTCAACAATATCATTCTTATTCAGTATATCAAGTTCATATACTCTATCGCCAAGAAATAACAAATCCTCCTGAGTCTGTGTCCCCGGAAGCTTAGTAGCATGTACTTCCATGCCGAATTCATTTTGCAGGCACTCTGCAAGATAGCTTCCAACAAAACCACCCGCACCTATTATCAATGCTTTTTTCATATTTTCCTCGATTATTCAAAATGTTTGTGCGTATAGAGATGATCCTGACAAAATTCATAATTGCCGTTGCACTTAGAGCAGTAGCGGAACACAAGATTATCTCCGTCTTTCTCCGTTCTTCCGCAGATGGCACATCTATGCTTTGTGCCTCCGTTATTAGATGCGGATTTGACACTCTTCTTATATACATATCTTCTGTGCATTTCCTTCGGCGCAAACCTTTTCATCCTTCTTGTTCCGAAATAAAACAGGATAAAGTTAAGTACCGATACAATGATACTTACTCTTGTCGCCCATATAAGCTGTGATGCATATTGAGCTCCGGCAGCGCCGTAGGCTGCACTGTAGAGACTCTTGTACTTTCCCACTGCTATGAACTCATAAATCATATATATTCCGTCTATAATCGCAAGCCACTTAATCTTAAGCGGAATGACCATCATAAAATATACCTGAACATCCGGGAAGCAGACAGCAAATGCCAGAAATGAAGCCATATTGATATAGTATGTGCTAGGGCTCATGCTGATTCCGGTAACCCAGTAGACAATCATTGAGCTTATTGTCATAAAAAATATGCCTGAAAAAATATAACAGTTGTACCTGAAACTTCCCCAATATCGTTCAAGCGATGAACCTATAAAATATTGGAACATAAACATGAACAAAATAAAGAAGGAAAAGCTCTCCGGAACTGTACATATCCATGTTATAAGCCTCCAGACCTGCCCTCTCATAACAAGCTGTGGATTAAGCTCAAGGTAGCTGTAAGCTTCCGGTGCCGTAAGCAAAAGCACATAGCCTATTCCATAAGCTGCCAGCAGATAAATTATAAGATTCTTAATCGCATATCTTCCGTATTTTCTTTCAAGTTTTGCCAAAAAATTATTCACAAGCATTCTTTCCTTTTCTAATTTTTATTTCCCCTATATCCAGATTAAAAAGCCAGCTAAAATAAATCCTTTTTCCAAAAGATAATGGAAACTATAAATGAAAGCAGAATCGAGAAGCCAATTACAATTAAAAATCCAAACGGACTATCTGCAAAAGGCATTCCTGACGTTGACACATTCATCCCGTAAAAGCTCGCAACCATAGTAGGTATTGACAGTACAATGGTCACTGTCGCAAGAAACTTCATGGACTGGTTGAGATTATTAGAAATAATCGATGCAAACGCATCCATGCTTCCGCTTAAAATTCCGCTGTATATGCTTGCCATCTCAATAGCCTGCTTATTCTCGATAATAACATCTTCGAGTAAATCCTCATCCTCAGGATATTTTTTTATCTTGTCTATCCTGAACAGCTTCTCAAGCACAAGCTCATTGCCTTTAAGGGATGTTGTAAAATACACCAGAGACTTTTCAAGCTCCTGTAACTCTAAGAGTTCCTTATTTTTCTGATCCTCACGAAGCTTTTTTTCCAGGAGTTCGCTTCTCTTGTCAATATTCCTTAAGTAATTGAGGAATAAAGTTGCATTCCTATATAGAATCTGTAAAATAAACCTTGTCTTTTTATAGGTATAAAATTCTCTTACTCTGCCATCCATAAAATTGGTAAGTACAGGTGTATCTTCAAGACATATCGTAATTATATGGTTGTCCGTAAGTGCAATTCCAAGAGGTATCGTCCCATACCAGTCCTTGCCATTGCGCTCCTCTATAACCGGAATATCTACTATTATAAGTGTGTAATCGTCCTCAACCTGTATACGCGAGCGTTCTTCCTCATCGAGTGCGGCACGCAGGTCTTCAAGCTGAATATTACATTCTAATGCCACTGTCTGCAATTCTTCTGCTGTAGGAGCCGTCATTGCAATCCAGCAGCCTGCCTCTATCTGATTCGTTCGCACCGTTCCGTGATGCTCCGAGCTTAAAAAAATCTTATACATACGGACTTACCTCTATTCCCAACATATTTACAATAGCATGAAAATTACATTTCCACGACAACTATTATATACAAATCATATTTTAGTATAATTTTTTTTTAATATTTTGTCAATGACGGTTGGTATTGATATTTGAAAAAAATTATAATATAATGTAACATACTTGGGTTTTACAGCCCTTCTTATTATATATGACAAAGGAGATGTATTCTCATGATGACATCCGAATACAGACTTGGAATTGATATTGGTTCCACAACAGTCAAGATTGCAATTATTGATAAAGATAACAATATATTGTTTTCCGATTACGAAAGACACTTTGCCAACATTCAGGAGACGCTCGCAGGTCTTCTTGTCAAGGCTGAGGAGAAATTAGGTTCAATAAAAATACACCCTGTAATAACAGGCTCAGGCGGTCTTACACTTGCAAGCCACCTTGAAGTTCCGTTCACACAGGAGGTCGTAGCCGTATCAACCGCTCTCAGTGATTATGCGCCGCAGACCGATGTTGCGATTGAGCTCGGCGGTGAGGATGCCAAGATAATCTATTTTACAAACGGAATTGACCAGCGTATGAACGGTATCTGTGCAGGTGGTACAGGTTCTTTCATAGACCAGATGGCTACACTTTTGCAGACTGATGCCACCGGTCTTAATGAGTATGCCAAAAATTATCAGGCAATATACCCTATAGCAGCCCGCTGCGGAGTTTTTGCAAAATCCGATATACAGCCGCTAATCAACGAGGGTGCTACCAAAGAGGACTTATCAGCCTCCATTTTTCAGGCGGTTGTAAACCAGACTATAAGCGGTCTTGCATGCGGTAAACCAATCCGCGGCAATGTGGCATTTCTTGGCGGTCCGCTTCATTTCCTTTCAGAGCTTAAGAATGCATTTATCCGAACACTTAATCTCGGTCCTGAAAACATCATCGCACCTGAACATTCACATCTTTTTGCAGCTGTCGGTTCAGCTATGACTGCCAAGGACGAGATTGTCATTGACATTGATGCTCTTATAACCAAGCTTCACAACAAGATTAAGATGGACTTTGAAGTGGAGCGTATGGAGCCTTTATTTGCATCACAGGATGCATACAGGCAATTTTGTGCACGCCATGACAGCCACTGTGTTATAAAGGGAAGCCTTAAAGATTACTCCGGCAACTGCTATCTTGGAATTGATGCCGGTTCAACCACAACCAAGGCTGCCGTTGTCGCAGAGGACGGAACACTCCTCTATTCTTTTTACAGCAGCAATAACGGAAGTCCTCTTGCAACATCAATAAAAGCAATAAAGGATATTTACTCAATTCTTCCTGCTGATGCACATATCGTGCGCTCATGTTCAACAGGATACGGCGAGGCTCTCATTAAGTCAGCTCTCATGCTTGATGAAGGCGAGGTCGAAACAGTATCACATTACTATGCTGCCGCATTCTTTGACCCTGCGGTTGACTGCATCCTCGATATCGGCGGCCAGGATATGAAATGTATCAAGATTAAGAATAATACTGTTGACAGCGTGCAGCTCAACGAAGCCTGTTCCTCAGGCTGTGGTTCATTCATAGAGACATTTGCAAAATCACTCAACTACTCTGTCGAAGATTTTGCCAAGGAAGCTCTTTTTGCACCTCACCCTATAGACCTTGGTACAAGATGTACTGTATTCATGAACTCCAAAGTCAAGCAGGCGCAGAAGGAAGGCGCAAGCGTTGCAGATATTTCTGCCGGACTTGCCTACTCTGTAATCAAAAATGCTCTTTACAAGGTTATCAAGATTTCCGACCCTAAAGACCTCGGACACCAGATAGTTGTCCAGGGTGGAACCTTTTATAACGATGCCGTTTTAAGAAGCCTTGAGAAGATTACCGGTGTGGACGTAATCCGACCTGACATTGCCGGAATCATGGGTGCATTTGGTGCTGCACTTGTTGCAAGGGAACGCTACGAAGGTCAGGAGACTACTATGCTTCCTATCGAAAAAATCAACGAGCTTACTTACGAGACAAGAATGGCACGCTGCAAAGGCTGTACCAACAGCTGTCTTCTCACAATCAACCGTTTCTCAGGCGGAAGACAATTTATATCCGGAAATCGTTGTGAGCGCGGTATAGGCAAGGAAAAGAACAAAGACCATGTACCTAACTTATATGAATATAAAAATAAGCGTCTCTTCTCCTACGAGCCGCTTGAAATAACCAATGCACCTCGCGGTGTTGTCGGAATCCCACGAGTACTCAACATGTATGAGAACTATCCATTCTGGTTCACATTCTTTACAAAACTCGGTTTCCGCGTTGTTCTTTCACCGGAGTCAAGCCGTAAGATATATGAACTAGGCATAGAGTCCATACCTAGTGAATCCGAATGTTACCCTGCCAAACTTGCTCATGGTCATGTCACATGGCTCATAAAGCAGGGAATCAAATTTATCTTCTACCCTTGCATCCCTTACGAGCGCAAGGAGATAGATAATGCCAACAATCATTACAACTGTCCTATTGTTACATCATACGCAGAAAACATTAAGAACAATGTCGAAGAGCTTGTGACAGAAAACGTGCTTTTCATGAATCCATTTCTCTCTTTTGCTGATGAGAAGGTTCTTGCAAAGCGTCTTGTAAAAGAAATCGGCGGACAGTTCGGCATAGCATCAAAGGAAATTACAGCAGCGTGCCATGCGGCATGGGAAGAATTAGCAGCATGCCGTACAGATGTAATGAAAAAAGGCGAAGAGACTCTCAAATACCTTGAAGAGACAGGAAGACATGCTATAGTTCTCGCAGGCCGTCCTTACCATATTGACCCTGAGATTAACCATGGTATCCCTGAGCTCATCAACAGCTATGGTATTGCTGTTCTCACTGAGGATTCAATATCACATCTTGGAAATGTTGAGCGTCCGCTCATAGTAATGGATCAGTGGATGTACCATTCACGTCTCTATGCCGCTGCAAGCTTCATACGCGACAAGGACAATATTGATCTGATACAGCTCAACTCTTTCGGCTGCGGACTTGATGCAGTCACAACAGATCAGGTTAATGACATTCTCTCCTCAGCAGGAAAAATTTATACGGTTTTAAAAATTGATGAAGTTAACAATCTCGGTGCAGCAAGAATCCGTATACGTTCACTCATATCCGCAATAAAGGTTCGGGAACATAACAACTACAAGCGCCAGATTGTATCAAGTGCTTACCACAGAAAAGAATTTACCAAGGAAATGCGTGACAATAATTACACAATCCTCTGTCCGCAGATGTCACCTATACATTTTGACCTCATTGAACCCGCACTCAATTCCTGCGGTTACAACGTCGAGGTATTAAAAAATGTCAGCAAATCAGCGGTTGATACAGGTCTTAAATATGTTAACAATGATGCCTGCTACCCTTCACTTATCGTAGTCGGTCAAATGATGGAGGCTGTACTTTCAGGCAAATATGATCTTACAAAGACAGCTCTTGTAATCTCACAGACCGGTGGCGGCTGCCGCGCTTCGAACTATATAGGCTTTATACGACGTGCACTCATAAAAGCCGGATATCCTGACATACCTGTTATCTCGCTGAGTGTACAAGGACTTGAAGCTAACTCAGGCTTTACATACACACTTCCTATGATAAAGAAGGCTGCTATGGCAATTCAGTACGGCGACATATTCATGAATGTTGTATACCGCACACGTCCTTATGAAGCTGTTCCGGGTTCAGCCAATGCTCTTCATGAGAAATGGAAAAAGATAATTATTGAGCAGCTCACTCAGCCTAAGGTATACATGAAGGATTTCAACCGCAACATCAGGCAGATAATCAAGGAATTCGATGAGCTTCCTCTCCTTGATATCAAGAAGCCCCGCGTCGGTATAGTCGGTGAAATTCTCGTAAAGTTCATGCCTGCTGCCAACAACTACCTTGTAGATCTTCTTGAAAAGGAGGGCGCAGAAGCTGTAGTACCCGACTTCATGGGCTTTATGCTCTACTGTGCTGAGAATGCCAACTTCAAAGCCGACAACCTCGGAGCAAGCAAAAAGTCAATGCACATAAGCAATGCTGTTATAAAAGCAATCAATATGTTCCGCGGTGCATCCAACAAGGCACTTGCCCAGAGCAAACGCTTTGACCCGCCAACCGACATCAAGGAAATGACTAAAATGGCCGCTCCATTAGTATCACTTGGAAATCAGACCGGTGAAGGCTGGCTTCTCACTGCAGAGATGATTGAGCTCATTCATCACGGTGCCAAAAATATCGTATGCTGTCAGCCTTTCGCATGCTTACCTAACCATATCGTGGGTAAGGGTGTCATAAAGGAGCTCCGCACCGCATACCCTGATGCCAACATAATCGCTGTCGATTATGATCCTGGTGCAAGTGAAGTTAACCAGCTCAACAGAATCAAGCTGATGCTGTCAACTGCACAGAAGAATCTTAATAAGTAATCAGCTTAATTTTTGACAGATTCATTTGTCAAATGATAGACCAATAAAAAAGTGTCTTCGACACTTCAACCCCCTAGCCCCCATTCATGGGGGAATTAGGGGTTTCTTTTTTTGCCATTTTCCTTCATAATAGTCTTATGAATATTTTACAGAGAATCTTTTTCGACCATTATGAAGAAATAAAATATACTCTTCATCCCAGAAATTCTGAGATGGAAAATATCGATAAAATGATTACTTGTGGTGATCCCTCTTTTGGCGGTGCCATGTATGGCTGTCCTCACTGCGGTAAGCTTAAGTTTGTTCCTTTTCGTTGCCACAGCCGTTTCTGCCCTACCTGCGGTAACAAATACGCCATGGACCGCACTACCAGTATGTCCTTTAAACTGGTTCATGTTCAACACCGCCATTGTGTCTTCACCATTGATGAAAATCTTCGTGATTTTTTCCTTAAAGACCGTTCTCTGCTTAATTGTCTGTTTCATTCAGTAAGCAGCGTCATTACAAATATGTTTTTCAAAATGAATAAATCCAAAAATTTTACCCCCGGATTTATTATGGTCCTGCATACATTTGGCAGAGATTTAAAATGGAATCCACATATCCATTGTCTTATTTCAGAAGGCGGTTACAGTGATGATGGTTTCTGGCGACATGTCAGTCACTTCAATTACACCTATCTCCGCAATGCTTTCCGTACTGCACTTCTTGACGAAATGGAATCCAGAATCGGAATCTCTTTCAAAAAAGTCAAAGCTAAATGCTACGCTGAACACAGGCAGGGATTTTATGTTTATGCCAAACCAAACAAATGTGACCCAAAAACAGTTGTAAAATACATTGGACGTTATCTCGGTCGTCCGGTCATCGCCACTTCAAGGATTGATAACTACGACGGTGAAACAGTCACATTTCACTATAATCGTAATGAGGATAATGAATACATTGAAGAAACCATACCTGTCATGGAATTCATTCAAAGATTAATCCGCCATATACCGGAAAAACATTTTAAAATGATACGATATGGGGGTATTTATGCACGACACCGTAAAATCGACACTAAACTTTATCGTGCTATTTCCAAAGAAAAGCATCATGTATACCGTAGTTTTAATCAATGGCGGGTTGCAATCCTTTCTGCCTTTGGGTACGATCCTCTTCAATGCCCAGACTGTAAGCATACAATGAAATTCCTTGAGCTTTACTACAACCACAAACGCGTATCCCTCGAATCTCTTTACGAGAAAGCTATGTCCAAATCTCGTATAATTCTTTCATCTGCATGATTAATATTATGCATTCTATGATATAATCCTCTAAAAGGAGGCTTGCAGCATGAAACAAAATATCGAGGAACTACGCAAAAAGTACATTAATAATCCCCCTGAAGGTTTATCTTCTTTGGACATTCTCTCTATGAGTGATGAAGAACTTCTGGATATGGATTATTTCATGAATGAAGATTTGGATGACGATATCGGAGAGGAAGGTTTCTATATATTTTAATCTTCTCTGGTATCGTTATAAAATTGCACCCATTTTTTCTTATCCAACATATGTTCTGTGAACATATGTTTGTTTTTTAACTCTTATAAAAGAGGAATTTCCTATAAAGCAAAAAAAGGACTGCTAAACAGTCCCGAAATCTATGGATATTCCTTTATGGAACGTCCCGGTATTTGTGTATGCTTTTTGACACCACCTCCTTAAAAATGAGTATAAAAAAAGAAGGTATATTCCAACCTTCCTCTTAAATGCCTATGAATATAAGAAATGACACCACCTCAACCCTTGATTTACCGTCATGAGCGAAGCGGTGTCAATACTTACAAGTTTTGAACACACCTCATTCAATTTCGATAAAGTCATTATAGGTAAATCCACATAGACCACACTCCGTATATTCGGCATATATAGGAACATGAATAATCTGAAAACCTCCAACTGTTGAGGTTTCATCTCCCAGTTCATCTATGTCGAACCCAATAACATCCCTGCCACTAAATATTGTTTTATTATCACAACATGGACACTTAGCATCTTTTATATAACGCTCATCTAAATGTGGACTTAACCGTCTTGCTATTATACGCTTTATATTTTCTTCTTTCTCTTTTCCTTTCTGAATATTACTTTTATAAACAAACAGATTACATCTTGCCAGTTCTTTTTGAAATGCTATTTTAGAATAACTTATTGTAGCTTTCTTACCCTCATCAATAATTTTACAAATGGAATCATAAACTCCTTTACTTTTTAATTGATTAAGATGCCACCTATAATAATGACAATTTAATACATCTCTCACAAATGGAAGAACATATTGAGAAAAGAAATCATCTAATTCACAATATTTCATTATCCTCTTTCCTCTATGAATGATTGTATTACGAAGATTATTCAACGCTTTTAATAATTTATAATTGCTAACAAACAATATAGCAACTTCATCAGTAAGTATTCCATTTTCTACCAACTTTTTTAATCTATCTATCGCCTCTGAAAATTCAACTGACTTTAAATTTTTCGTATCCTCACTGTTTAGGCTAATATTCTTAAGCAGTTTATTCAATATAATCGGGTCGCCCTTGTCATCTACAGCAAATAAGACATGCTCTTTTTCTAAAAGTCTTTTGGTTTCGAGTTCAAAGAAATGTTGAATGTGTATAGCAATATTCAAATAACTCTTAATATATCCTATGCCGTTTTTCTCTGCTTTATAATTTATCTTCTCTTTATCATCTCTCTCATACTCTGAAAGATATACGCATACCTGATGATATGTTTCAAAATACTCTTCTAAGCCTATGGATAATGAATAAAATGCAACATTATGATTGTTTTCCAAAAAAGTATAGTACTCATCACTTAAGATTTTATCTATATTCATATAATCTCCAATCCAAAATGCCTCAGTGCATCCTTAATATACTCCACCTTCTCCTGCGGACACTGCTTCACTTCTGGATTCTCCTTCTTAGACTTATTATAATTCTCGCCCATATCCAGACCACACATTCGCTTTACCTGTGCAATATAAGAAGTATGTACATTCACACCATACTTGTCTTTCACATATTCCTTAATCTTTGAATAAGTAGCCTTTTCTTGTGGTGTGTAATTACTCTCTTCATCAGGCTTCATTGTAACTTCAATCTTAGGTGTATCTTTTTTGAGGGATAATTTAACAACCGTCTCCACATGCCCCGTCTGTGGAAACATATCGCATCCGACACACCTTTGTACTTCATAGCCATTGCCACAAAGGTACTTCAAATCTCTTGCAAGTGTTGCACTGTCGCAGGACACGTATACAATTTTCTCAGGCTCCATCTGTACCATGGTCGCAAGCAATGCTTCATCGCAGCCCTTGCGCGGTGGGTCAACGACTATAACATCCGCAGTAAGCTTATGCCCTAGACGCTCACTCTCCTTTGCATAGAAATCCGGAAGAACCTCCTCAGCTTTTCCAGCAAAGAACTCTGCATTCTCTATATTGTTAAGTCTTGCATTCTCTCTTGCGTCCTCAATAGCCTGCGGTACAATCTCCACACCGTATACTTTCTTTGCCTGCTTTGCAAGAAACAGCGAGATAGTTCCTATTCCGCAGTAGAGATCCCATACAGTCTCATTTCCGGTAAGCTCTGCATAGTCAAGCGCTGTCTGATAGAGCTTCCTTGTCTGGACAGGATTTACCTGATAGAACGAAAGCGGTGATATGCGATACTTGATATCGCCTATATAATCCTCAATATAAGGAGTTCCCCACAGTGTTTTACATTCGTCACCGAGAATGACATTCGTATTTTTCGTATTCACATTGAGCATTATGCTCTTTATATGCCATGAATTTTCATGTTTATGCCCATGCATATTGCCGGAATTGTCAGCATTTACTATCTGCTCACCACTTGTAACACGTTCAACATCAGCCATTGATTGTCCGCAATCGGCAGTCTCACCATGAACAGATTGTTCCTTCTTCCATATCTGACCGTTTCCCATAACACCGCTAAAATCCAGTCCAAGCAGCTTTTCTGCAAGCTTATCTGCATGCGGAAGCTTACTCTGATTAATCACAAGGCATACCATAATCTCACCTGTCGTATAGCCGCAGCGTATAAGGATATGGCGTATTATGCCTGTATGCTTAATCTCATTATATGGCTTTATTTTATTCTCCTCCATGAACTCGCGGACGGCTCCCACAATCGGTTCATTGACCGGTGCGCCTATATAGCAGGTATCTGTCTCGATTATAGAATGTGTACGACCGGCATAAAAACCGATTTTTATATTGCCATCCTTGTCCTCACCAACCGGAAACTGAGATTTATTTCTATAGAAATACGGTTCGTTCATTCCAATAACAGGCTGCACTTCGACATCGGTAAGACCACCTATTCTTCGAATATTATTCTGTATAATTCCACGCTTGAATTTTAGCTGCTCGTCATAATTCAATTCCTGAAGATTGCATCCGCCGCACTTTCTTGCAATAGGACAGCGTGCCTGCTTGCGGTATGGTGACGGAGAAATCACTTCAATAAGCCTTGCATAGCCGTATGTCTTTTTGGTCTTAATCACCTTGACGCGCACTTCATCACCTATAACTGTGTCCTTAACAAAAAGGGCGTAGCCATCTACTTTGCCTACGCCTTCTCCTTCAAGGGACATATCTTCTATTTTAACGATATATTCCTGATTTTTTTCCATGTATGATTCTCCATATATTTTGATATTTACAGAACAGTCCTTCTGACATTAGTATCGAGCATCTTCTGGAAGCCTAACCATTCGCCTGTCTGTGCCTGCGGTGTAGATAAAAGCTCCTTAAGAGTCTCCATCTTGGCATCCATATTGTCTGCAAAGTTGAGTGCAAATGCCTCCATAATCGCCGGCTTTTTAGGCGAACCATACTCGTATTCACCGTGATGTGACACAATCAGATGCTTAAGCTCCGACTCAAGCTTTGCCGGGAATCCATCTATCATTGCCGCGCGCTTTCCTATCATCTCGACACCGATTATAATATGACCTAAAAGCTGTCCATCATCTGTATAATCATTGGTAGGAAAATCCGACAGCTCTTTTAACTTTCCTATATCATGAAGCATAGCTCCTGTGAGAAGCAAATCACGGCTGAGCATCGGATATCTGTCCGCAAAGCAGTCACACAAGGTTGAGACACCTAATGTATGTTCAAGCAGGCCTCCCACAAATCCGTGGTGAACCGACTTGGCTGCCGAGTGGAACTTAAAATTCTTTATAAGCTCTGCATCGTCAACAAAAAAGCTGTCCAAAAGACTTCTAAGATATGTATTTCCAACCTTATTCTTAAGAGTCATAAGTTCTCCATACATTTCTTCAATATCACGCGAGCTTACAGGGAGAAAATCCTTCATGTCAAATTCGCCTTCTGTACATTTGCGGGCACGCTTGATGCTCATCTGCATTGCTCCGTTGAACACTGTGACTTCACCCTGCACTTCAATGAAATCAAGTGCCTCAAATTCCTCTATACCCATGGAATTAGGTTCCCATATCTTCGCATCAAGTGTTCCTGTTCTATCCTGTAAAAGCACATTCTCATAAGGCTTTCCATTCTTGGTTGTGGCAGCATTCTTCTGCTTGCACATATATATACTTGTAACTCTTTCGCCTTCATGAAGGCTGTCAATGTATCTCATCTTACTCTCCATTTCACCCAATAAATTATCTTTTCTGTCAAAAACCGCCTTAACGCCAGACGCTTACAGCTTATTCAACTCCTACTTCAAGCGGTATCTCGACATTGCGATATCCGTCCTTACCCGGTCTGCTTATATATACCGTAACTGTCATTCCCGGCTCTGTAGAATACAGAACATTCTGAAATGCCCTGACGGTCTGTATATTCTCCGAATCAATTGCCGTTATTATATCTCCGCTCTGTATACCTGCATAAAAAGCAGGAGAATCATCCTCGACAGAATTGACATATACTCCATCAGGCATACCATATACTTCCTTCATCACTGCCGTGACAGTCTGTGGACTGATACCCGCATACGGTGTTACTTTACCATTAATCAGTCTCTCAATCAAGCGTTTTAATTCAGAAATGCCATAAGAATTTATTATTTTGCCTGATATCGCCTCATTTTGGTATGGTATTATTCCTACAACCTCACCCTTTGTATTCACGATTATGCCACAGTCAGCCTCATCCGCCTCGATAGCTGTGCTTATCACCCGATAGCTGCCATCTGTATCCATAAAACTTTCATTTATTGAAGTTGCTGTAGTATATACAACCATTCCGCTCTGTCCATACATACTTCCCACAGCTATTACAGGATCACCCTGCTGGATGACATAGGAATTTCCAAGTACCGCAACCTTGACATTCTCCGGAATCTCTCCGTTATATACTGCCTTTTCTACTGCTACTATAGCTATATTGGTTGTTGTATCACCTGTTATATATGTGCCTTGCGCGATTGTTCCATCATTAAAGATAACCGATAAATACTTATCGCTCACGAACTGCTTAGTGGTAAGAATATAAAAATATTCTTCATCCTCAGCAGCAATAAATCCCATAATCCCTGCTTCGGAAACATAATCCCATGTAACTCCGTCCTGTGAAACTTCAATAGAAACTAACGACATGTCAACTGTCTCTATCACGGACTTCAATCCTGTATACAGTGAATCAAGCTCTGTCACTCCCGGTCTATATTCGTCAAATGCACTGCTTATCTGTTCATCTACCAACGACAACAGTTCTTCACGGCTGATATTCTCAGCTTCTATGTCCTGTGATGTGCTCTCACTATTCATGTCACCATCGCTTGAACCGGATACGTTCTCATCCGCAGTTTCACTGCCATTATCACTGCCCGCAGTGTCTTCCGTTCCTATATCCGCACTGCTCTCAAGCTCTGATGTGTCACTCTCCATATCGGCATAAATATCGTCCGTCATCTCCTCCGTCTGGCTGTCCGTCGGTATTACAGTCCCCTGCCTGCTTGTCGGCTCCTCATCACCGACAAACTTTCTTGCAGTCGGATACACAACAGACATTACAAGTCCTGAAACCACTCCGAATATAACTGCTGAACCAATAACCTTTGCTGCATGCTTCACTGCTCTTTTAATCCTATTTCCGGGCTTCTTTACTATCTTCTCTGTATACAGGCTGTAATCCTGTCCTTCACGTTTCTCATTTTCCTGCCCGGACATATTGTGGTTATTATCCATTGCGAATCTTAGCCTCCGGATTATCCTTTTAATATGTCACGAAAATATCTTCTGACTAACATTATTTTATTATAAAATAAAATTATGAATTTTTTATGACATACGTGTAAAAGAATTATCCCATGGCACAGCACAAAATATAGGCTATTGAGATTGCCGGCACCATAGGTGCTTTTTTTGTCTTCATAAAGCTTTTTCCCTTCAGTTTTAACCACAAATTATACACAATAAAATATAAGCCGAACATGACACAGAAAATTATCATTGAACCGTATACAAGCCTGAACGAATACATTGCTATATCTATTTCTTTTACGGCTGCTCCCATAATAAGCATGAAGAATATTTCCATATCTCCCTGTGCATATATTCTCAAAATTTTCAGAATGAACACTGCTGCCATACATAGGAAAAGTCCGCAATAATTTTCATACGAAAAACCATATTTATATAACAGAGCCAACAATTCAATAACTATGCACAGCCTTATCGGAAACACATAAAGCTGTCTGCTCTTTATATCAGTATAGCTATGAAAAATAAGCATATACCATATCGGAAGATTATATATTCCACATATAAAGCTTCCAAATAACGCTGCCACTATACATATGTAAGCCGCTATGCCGGTCTTACATAGCTTCTGCGAAATTCTGCCGCACAGAGCCTTTTTCCGCTTAGTCGTAATCTTTTCTTTCCCCATAGATATTCTTTTCACGCTCATACATGCATCGCCCTATCCTGAGTGTCCCTTTTTCAAGTGCCACATTAAATTCCTCCTCCTTTTCACCCGGAATTATAATGTTCACCACCATTGCAGTTCCTTCCTCCGGCTGGCTTTTCTTTACCTGTACTCCCGCCTGGGTAAACACTCGCATGACATATGCATAGTCGCATATCTTTTCAGCCTTCACAGCACTTATTCCGTTGCTGTTGTGCTCCGTGACGGACCAGATATTTATTCTGTCTCCTTCCCTCAATATACCACCCACAGCCTGTGACAGATTGTTGGCATTTAATGACACCTCGATGGGCTCATCAATCCCTGTGATACGTATATCACTCGATGAAAACATATTCGTTGTGATTATTTCATTCTTGGCTATGCCTCTGACTGTGTACAGTTTAATAAGCTGTGCCAAATCTGTCACGCAGTTATCCGGAAGCCATTCCGCCTTTCTCCCGGCCTGAACAAAATACGAGCTTATATTATCTGCCGTAAGCATCGTGCTCTCATCAATGTCTTCCTGCGCCACATACACCGTTATATAGTCCTCCGACAAAAGAACACTTCTCTCAATAAAAAGCATAAATGCATACAACACTATCGTCACAATAAAACTGTATACAAGCACCCTCACATTTACCGGACCATGCCGGCTTTTTTCCTTTATGTTCTTCCTTCGCGGCACTCCTCTTTTTCTCATTATTTTCGCTGCCATAAGTTTGATTTTTCTCCTCCAATACAATATATTCATGGTTAATACACCTCACGGCCGTTGAGGCATTATCCATCTTATTTCTGATAATTATTGCCCATTATTTTCATTCTGCCATTTTAAGAAACAGGCATCAATCAGTCACCGCCACAAGTCTTGTCAGCTTATAATTACCAAGTCCTTCAAGCGTAAATGATATCTGTGCATATACCGATGTCTCCGTAATTTTTAACATACCGTCATTTGCAGTTACATACACGTCCGTATTATCAGGATACCTCAACGTATATGCCCCGCCGTCCTTAATCCCACATTCTGTTATGTGCCATCCGGCATCATCGGCAATGTAATTGTACACTCTGTAAGAGATAATCCCGACTTTTCCGTACATTCCCTGTTCCTTTATAGTCTCCATTTCATCATTCAAGCCAAGATTATTTTTCAGGCAGTCAACAAAGCGGACATATGAATTTACAAATGCGGCATCCCACACTGTCGGCTCCGCATTGTCTGATATAATAAGATTTCCTGTCCGCGCATATTCATTAAGATTGATTATCGAGGCTGCCAAAAGAGAATATGTCAGGTTGCTGTCAATCTGCTTATAGCTGTACTCAAGCCTGTCTCTTCTAAATGTATAACAAATAAATGTGCACATAAAGACAACAATAATCATGGCTAACGGCATGAGGGCAGCCCCTTCCCTGCTACTCCTTATTCTTTGCTGTAGATTTTTGATAAATTCTAAAGCTTTCGCCTCCCTCCCTGATAAATGAAAAGCCCTGTATTCCCGCAATAGCATCAAGATGAATTTCTCCGCTTACGGACAGTACAACCTCCTGTCCGTAAGCCGCAGGTGTCATTGTCGTACCTGCATATGAAATATTTACCACTCCCATATCGGAAAGCTCTTTTGTAAGTCCGCTCTGTTTTTCTGCGGTAAGATAGCCATATGTCTCCATGTATAGAATATATTTTCTTTCTATACGTGATTTTTTTATCGCCAGATTCATCCTTGCATACATGTCAAGCCCCAGATATACGACCATGAACAAAAGCAGAATCCCAAGCATGCATGAAAGCATGTTGCCTACGCCGCTCCTTCTTTTTTTCAGAATATTTCCCATACTCACTGCCATAGCTTATGAGAACATTTCCGATGCTGTTGAGGTCATCGTTGTCCATATATCCTGAATGAACTTTAATCCACCGGATTTAAATATTGCCGCCATCGCAACCACGACAATCATCACAAGCACTTCTCCAATAACTGCACTGCCTGCCTCATTTTGCAGCACTCTTCGCCTCACAAGCTTCTTACATCCATTAACTCCATCAATCATCTTAAAAAAAATATAATTGTTCATATGCTGCCTCTTTCCTTTATTATTTTTAATGAAAAACTTGTGTCAAATATACACTGACACAAAGTCAATACATAAAAAGCCTTTATACATAGCTTTTCAGATTTTTCCTACATTTTAAAGAGCACTGCCGAGTCTAACAGCCCCTTCACACCGGCATAGACAAGCACCGCCATCATGCAAAAGAATATTGCAAACAGGCAGGCATCGCCCATACGCCTTAAACGCTCCTGCTCGTATCTGTTACTGCTCTCCATAAGAGTCCTAAGATATCCTCTGATATCCTCAAGCATCGCCATGGATGCGTCATTCTGTACAAGCTGTTTCACAGTTACAACCAGATTATCAATATTTTCATTCTCAAATTTTCCCGCAAACACTTCCACCGACACGATGAGATCATTCGATGATAAAATATCCCCTGTAAGTGTTATAAGCGCCGCCTTCAATCTTGGATGTGATGCTACTCTGTATGCATCAATCAATGTTCTTGTTATATATTCACCCGCATCCGTCTGCAAAAACACAACATCATATACATCCATTACGCTCTTTAACATTTTCACATTGTCTCTGCGATTTCTCAGCTTAGCGCGCACATCCGGATATAGATATGCTGCGGCTGACAATATAACCCCTGCTGTCATGCCATAAAAAATCATTCCTGCAGCAAAGCCTGCTGCCGCACAGAACAGCTTACCGCTAAGATATACAAGCGGCGTTATTTTTCCCTTTGAATAATATGTCACTCCCCACGCATCAAGCCGCTGCTGTATATACTCATACGAAAAGATACTGTCCTTTTTTACATTATGCATCATGTCAAAAAGCTTATCCTGAAGCTTCATTTTTGCAATGGTATATCTGTCAGCCGCGGCATGTGCCGCAAAAAGATATATGGACACAAAAAACAAAAGTATGGCGGCACATAAAAGCATGGTTCTTATATATCCTATATTTTCCATAACAAAATTCATCAATTTCTCCCGCTTATCCCCTTCACAAATACAAAATATGCTGTAAACATAAGAGTCCCTGCTATCATTGCGATAAGACAGCAGCCGGCAAAACTCTCAGAGAACATTAAAAACATGTCGATAAGGCTCATTCCCAGCATTGTCTGCGCCATCATCCAAAGACATACCAATGCACATAGCATTATAATCGCCAGTCTTATCTTCGCTTCGCGGTATATCTGCGCTAACTTCTTACTGTTGTCAAGCTGCTCTGAAAGCAGCTTTCTGCACTGCGCCGTGATTTCTCTGTAGTTTGCATTGTTTCTTGATGATATCTCAAGGTTACGAATCATAGTCTTAAAAAAGCCATGCTCAATCCTGCTCTCTAACTGTCGCAGCGCTACTGTGCCTTGTATTCCGCTCTTAATCATTGCAACCGTATGCGTCAGCGCTTCGCTTAGCGGTCCTTCTATCATTCCCGCCGCTTTTTCCAGAATATATATGATATCATCCGACTGAGCCGCACAGCTTTCCACCGAATTAACAAATGCCATAAGCTGTTCTTCCTCTTTACGGTATCTGTAATTGCGAAGCAATGAAAAAACAGCCTCGGATAACATCCATAAATTAAAAGCCATAAAAAATCCAGCGTACAATTTTCCGGAAAATATGCCCGCAATTATCGAAACCAATGCAGATTCCGCAATCAGGATTACTATATACAGCTCAGGTGTCAGCCACGCAAAGCGTGTTGTAAGTCCGCTGTATTCAAGGTTATCCGCGATATGAGCTATAAAACCCTTTTTCCCCATATTTCCGTACAGTGCCTTAAAATGCATTCCAATCTGTTCACGATGCCCCGAAAGGCTGTTGATTCTGTCATACATCAGTGTAAGGCTCTGTCTTAATGAATTTGTTTTCTGTATATACACAAAAGCCGCATACGAAATTATGAATAAAAGAACCGGAATAACAGCATGACATGTAACAAGAAAATACGATATGCTTTCTATCTTTTTAGTCATTATTTACTCCTAGCATAGATTGTCTTAAACTTCATCTCATTGGTCTGCTGTGACCATTCCACTTCAGTGATTTCAGCAATCCTGTATTTTTTCAAAAATATGCAATTTTTAAGGGAACGCAGCATAAAAAGAATTTCCTCAGACGAATGAGTGCTGCTTCTTTTGACATAATCGACAAGCCTGAAGTATGCATCCTGCGGTGAATTGGCATGAATCGATGCATAGCATATCGCACCTGTGTGTACAGCGTACAAAAAGTCCTTGGCCTCGCCGCCCTTTATCTCGCCAATCATGTAGACATCGGAATCCACCAAAAGACCGTTTCTGGCAATATTTTCAAGAGAATATCTTATCTTTCCTTCTCCTCTGTTCTCGACAATATGGTACGAGAAGAATTCCCTCTGCCGCATCGAAAATAATTCCTCCGCTTCCTGCACACAGAATATAGAATATCTGTCCGGAATAACCTCAAGCATGGCATTCATAAGTGTGGTTTTCCCTGCTGAACCTGCACCGCAGAGCAGAAACGACTCTCCGCGCTCTATTTTTTTCACAAGGATATCGGAAAGCTCGCCCGACATCATCCCTTCCTCAATAAGACCGGGGAACAGCTTCTTCTTTGTCGGATGTTTTCTTATGTGGAGCATTGGTGCATTTCCCGACAGCACGAACTTAGTTGACAGATTAAACCTCAGTATCCATCCGTTCTGGCTCTTATCCGTAAATATGCTTATGGCATTGTTATTTCCCATATTTATCTTATTCTTTAATGCCACACGTTCAATAAAGCGCTCATAATCCTCATCATTGTTAAACCGAACACCGGAAAGACTTCTGACACCTCTTCTCTTTACATATACATGCCTTGCATCTATTATTCGTATATCTGATATGTCGGGGTCCGCAATCAGCGTATCTATAATATAATAGCTCCAGACAAATCTCGAAAACAGCTCATATATTGCCGACACCTGTTCCTCGTTCACACTGTAAGCATTCCTTATGTATGACTTCACTTCACCCGCAAACACATCCCGGCTTATCTCACCTCTCTCACACATGTTAAATCTTGCAACATTAAAGCCCGATGTGACATGTTCAACCACATGCATTGCTATCTCATTATACGTAAGCATTTTTGCTGAATTCTTAATTTTATTACCCGGCTGCACATCCTGCTGCGCCGAAAAAATCATGGATACCTCCTCTCTAAAAAACAAACAAACTGGATAACTACCTGATTACCGGTAAAAAGAAAATTTCATGAAATCTTTAGATAAAGCTTGATATAAGCTTCGATGTTCATTATAGTTGTGACGAGCATCAAAGTCAAGCAGCTTCTGCGAAAATAGTTTGCAGTTTCAGCTATTTTAAGCTAAAATGTAAGTACATATTTTTGTGAGGGATTGATAAAGAAATGAATGAAAAAGCATTAAGAATTTTAGAGTATACAAAGATAATAGATATGCTGTCGGAGCAGGCAGCCTCCGACATGGGAAAGGAGCTTTGCCATAAGCTTACACCGATGACGGATATAGAGCAGATACGGCAGGCGCAGAAGGAGACTTCCGATGCACTCTACAGAATAGTTAAAAAAGGCGGTGTATCTTTTTCCGGTCTGAAAGACATCGGAATGTCACTTAAGCGTCTTGAAATCGGTGCAAGCCTCGGAATGAGCGAACTGCTTGCATTGTCCTCAATGTTAAATGTCGCAAACCGTGTCAAGACATATGGCAGACGCGAGACGGATGACTCTTCACGGGACTGCCTTGATACAATGTTCGAGGCACTAGAGCCTCTTAGCTCGCTTAACCGTGAGATTAACCGCTGCATCATTTCCGATGAAGAGATGGCAGACGATGCCAGTGCCAGGCTTAAAGATATCCGTAGACATATACGCATTGCCAACGACAAGATCCACTCCGAGCTCAATTCAATGGTAGGAGGACAGCGCACATATCTTCAGGATGCCGTTGTCACGACAAGAGCCGGACGCTACTGTATCCCTGTCAAAGCCGAATATCGCTCACAGGTACCGGGAATGATACATGACCAGTCATCTTCCGGCTCAACACTCTTTATCGAGCCTATGGCAGTTGTTAAGCTTAATAATGAGCTTCGTGAGCTTGAACTTAAAGAAATCGAAGAAATCAATGTTATTCTTGCCAATCTCAGCGAGGAAGCAGCTCAGTACATCGACAGCCTCCACGCTGATTTGAAGGTTCTCACACAGCTTGACTTTATATTTGCAAGGGCAAATTTGTCAAAGCGCTACAACGGCAGTGAGCCTATAATGAATGAAAACGGCTATATCAACATCAAAAAAGGCCGCCATCCTCTCATTGACGCAAAGAAGGTCGTCCCGATTGATGTATACCTCGGCAAAGACTTCAATCTTCTCGTTATAACCGGACCTAACACCGGAGGTAAGACCGTAACACTAAAGACAATCGGACTCTTCACTCTCATGGGACAGGCAGGACTTCATATCCCTGCTTTTGACGGTTCCGAGCTTTCCATATTCCATGACGTATTTGCCGATATAGGTGATGAGCAGAGCATTGAGCAGAGCCTCTCAACCTTTTCGTCCCATATGACACACATAGTCGACATTTTAGGCAAAGCAGATTACAAGAGCCTTGTTCTTTTCGATGAGTTATGTGCCGGAACTGACCCTACTGAGGGCGCTGCACTTGCGATATCTATTTTGCAGGATCTTCATAAGCGTCAGGTAACCTGTGCCGCAACCACTCACTACAGCGAGATTAAGGTATATGCACTGTCAACTCCAGGTGTAGTAAATGCCTGCTGTGAATTCGATGTGAACACGCTCTCCCCTACCTACAGGCTGTTAGTCGGTATTCCGGGAAAAAGTAACGCATTTGCAATATCCGGCAAGCTTGGACTTCCTGCATATATAATCGAGAATGCCAAAACCCAGATCGGCACAAATGACAAAGCCTTCGAAGACCTCCTTGCAAGTCTTGAAGAGAGCCGTGTAACTATCGAGCGTGAACGCGAAGAAATCTCCACCTACAAGGCTCAGGTTGCGGAGCTTAAGCAGGCACTTGAGACCAAACAGGAACGCCTTGATGAGCGCTCTGACAAGATTATCCGCCGCGCTAACGAGGAAGCTGCCGATATTCTGCGCGATGCAAAGGAGTACGCTGATGAAGTCATAAGGAAGTTTAACAAATACGAGCGCCACGGTGTATCCGCCGCCCAGATGGAAAAAGACAGAAAAGCCGCCCGCGAGAAGCTAGATTCCGTATCAGGAAAGCTCACACTCAAAAATGCGCCAAAAACCTCCGGCAAGAATTACACTGCCAAGGATTTCCACATCGGTGACCGCGTCAAAGTGCTCAGCATGAACCTTGAAGGCACTGTCCACACTCTTCCCGATGCAAAAGGCAATCTGAGTGTGACAATGGGAATACTCAACTCACAGGTAAACATAAAAGACCTTATAATACTCGAAGACAACAGCAAAACAAGCACCAAAAAAGGAATGGGCGGCTCAGGTGCCATAAAAGCATCCAAGACCTTCACTCTATCAAGCGAAATCAATCTCATCGGCATGACTGTTGATGAAGCGATAGCCCACCTTGATAAATACCTTGACGATGCTTACCTGTCACACATCCCTTCTGTGCGCATAGTCCACGGAAAAGGCTCAGGAGCATTAAGAAACGCTGTGCAGAACCACTTAAAACGTCAGAAATACATCAAGTCTTACCGTCTTGGCACCTTTGGCGAGGGTGATGCCGGCGTTACAATAGCAGAATTTAAGTAAGGCAGTACTAATAAGGAGGCACTATATGGCAAAACAGAAAATACTCATCGTTGACGATGATAACAATATAGCAGAGCTTATCTCACTCTATCTTATGAAGGAATGCTTCGACACGCTTATAGTTGAAGATGGTGAGCAGGCTTTAGAGCAGTTCGGGCAGTTCCAGCCTAACCTGATTCTCCTTGACCTGATGCTTCCCGGAATAGACGGATATCAGGTGTGCCGTGAAATAAGGCGCACCTCGAATGTCCCTATTATCATGCTCTCAGCTAAGGGCGAGGTCTTTGACAAAGTGCTGGGGCTGGAGCTTGGAGCTGATGACTATATTATTAAACCTTTCGATTCCAAAGAGCTTGTCGCCCGTGTAAAAGCCGTATTGAGAAGAACACAGACTCAGGCCGCAACTCTTGCCGCCTCTCTTCCGTCCGAGAATATAGGCGAATATGTTGAATATCCCGACCTGCTCATCAATCTCACCAATTACTCCGTCATCTACAAGGGACAGAATGTCGATATGCCACCCAAAGAGCTTGAGCTTTTATATTTTCTCGCATCATCTCCTAATCAGGTATTTACAAGAGAACAGCTCCTTGACCATATCTGGGGCTATGAATATGTCGGCGACACAAGAACTGTCGATGTGCATATCAAGCGTATCCGTGAAAAAATACATGACAATGAATACTGGAGCATAAGCACAGTATGGAGCATAGGCTACAAATTCGGGGTTAAAAAGCAATGAGAAAAAAAATGTTTCTAAGGCTGCTAATCGAATATCTTATCTTCGGTATAATATGCTTTCTCACCATTTCACTTCTCATCCCTAAAATGGTACATACCCACACAGTAAAAAAAGAAGCCGCCGCCATGTATCGTCAGGCATCGTATATCGCATCTGCCTACGGTACAGGCGTGATTGTCGGCAATAAGGCTTATGTCCAGTCCGCCGTCACACAGCTTGCCATTGTAGACAGATATCTCGAATGTGATGTAATGATTGTTGACAGGTTTGGGGAGATCATTCTTGATACCTACGGAAGAACAGGAAGCATTAATTCGTTTGACCCGTCAGTCAGCGGAAATAAATATTACTTTGAGGGTGATTTTTTCGGATTTTTTGAGCACGACACGCTTACAGTCATTGCCCCGATAAATTCACAGTACACTCTAAGAGGATATGTTCTCATACACAAGAACATCGAGGAGCTTCTCTCAGACAGCAATGCTGTATTTAACTATAATTATCTTACAATGATTATTGTACTTTTGTACTCCTCCGGCTTTATTGTTCTGTATCTTTTCCGAATCTACCTTCCAATCAGGAAGCTCACCAAGCTGGCACATGGCTATGCGAAGGGCGACCTTTCCGCAAGAGCCAGATTTTCACGCATTGACGAGCTTGGACAGCTTGCCAATTCACTTGATTTCATGGCAGGTGAAATAGAAAAGCTCAATGATTACCAGAACAAGTTCATCGCAAACGTCTCGCATGACTTTCGTTCTCCGCTCACATCCATAAAAGGCTATCTTGAAGCCATGCTTGACGGGACAATTCCTCCCGAGCTGCATGAAAAATATCTCAACATAGTGCTTTTTGAGACTGAGCGCTTAAATAAGCTTACCGGAAACCTTCTTACTCTCAACAAGCTAAATCAGGGTATGATGCTTGAGATAAGCAGCTTTGACATCAATGAAGTAATCCGAAAGACGATACTCACCTTTGAAGGCGTGTGCGCCCAGAAAAAGATACAGTTCAATCTCACTTTTTCCGATAAGAATACCTTTGTCGATGCAGATTACGGAAAAATCCAGCAGGTAATCTATAATCTTATTGACAATGCAATAAAATTCAACAGCAACAATTCCTTTATCAATATCTCGACTTATGAAAAAGGAGAAAAGATTTTTATCTCTGTCAAGGATTTCGGAATGGGAATACCTAAGGACAATATCGAGAAAATATGGGATAGATTCTATAAATCAGACCTTTCAAGAGGAAAAGACAAAAAAGGAACCGGACTCGGTTTATCAATAGTTAAAGAAATTATAAACGCACATAAAACAACAATAGATGTTATAAGCACAGAAGGAACCGGAACCGAATTTATCTTCTCACTTCCAAAAACTAACACCGAAGATTGAAATCTCAATCCCCGGTGTTAATTTTTACGCTTATTTACCTATTATGATTCGGGTGTCAAAACATGCCTTATGAACTTAACCGTGTATAACAAGTTATATTTATGCATATCTTGACTTTTGGGAGAAGCTTAGTTGTTCTTAGGACTCTGCTCTATTCCTAGCCAAAAGCAGCATGGATGCTGCTTTAGAAGCAATGCATACAAGGATGTATGCTTTGCTTCGGTGGCGGACGTATAGAAAACGTTTATCAGAGTCCTTAGAACATCTTGCTTCGGACAACGGAGTGATATGCATAAATATAACTAGTTATACACCCACAGACTAGATTAGCATGTTTTGACACGCAAATCCTGTTATATAATCTATTTCCAGTCAAAGGTTCTCGGCTTTCCTTCAAGTCTCATCCCTTCAAAATTATTCTGTCTTAATGCCTCGTACAGAACAATGGCAACCGAATTGGAGAGATTAAGTGAACGCGTATCTCCAATCATAGGGATTCGTATTGAAGTCTCAGGATACTTCTGCAATATGCTCTCAGGTATTCCTGCACTCTCCTTGCCGAACATAATATATGCATTCTCATCATAATGTACATGAGTATACACATTTTTTGCCTTTGTCGTTGCCATATAAAGCCTTGCTCCAGGATTTTTTGCCATAAAATCGTCAAAATCGTCATAGACAGTCACATCCAGATTCGGCCAATAATCAAGCCCTGCTCTCTTTAACATCTTATCATTAATCTGAAAGCCTAACGGGCCAATCAGATGCAGCCTGCTCCCTGTAGCTACACAGGTTCGTCCTATGTTTCCTGTGTTAGCCGGCATCTCAGGCTCATGAAGAACAATATTCATCATAATACTAATCCTCTTTTATTAATTTCTGGTAGCTAATCTTCCTTTTTTATCGAAATATCCAGCTCAACAAGCTTGTTATCGTCATAAATCAAAGGAACACTTCATCACATGATATGCAGCCATAAGAAACACATTTATATCTGCCATGTTCTTCTCCTCCTGTAATCATGGCTTGTCCAGATAACGCACCTCATCGCCGTTTACAAGCTTTTTATCATTATCTGAAGTAAGATAACCTATCACAACTGCCGGTATATGTTCTGCGCTGTATGCCTCTAAAAGCTTTCCCGGATTGGCTGTCACAACCAGCAGTCCGCCCGCTGACGCTTCCTCATACGGATTAAGCCCCATTATCTCACAAAATTCCACCGTCTCCTGCTTTATCGGTATCGCTCTCATATCAATGTCAAGACCGCATCCGCTTCCTGCCGCAAGCTCCCAAAGAGCAGCAAAAATTCCCTTCTGAGCCATATCATGCATCGCAGCAGCACCGCTATCTGCGGCAATCTGTGCCTCCTTTACAATGCATGCCTGCTTATAAAGGCAGTCCGCCTGCTCAACATATGATACAGGAAGTCTCTCTAAAAGCTCGGCTCTATGCTCATCAACCATGTATGCTGTCTGCTCTATGGCAATCCGGTTCACTGCCACAACAGCCATACCTGCTGACGCTTCCTTAATGCTAAGAAGCTTATCCTTCCGGCACAAGCCTGTCACCGTGATTGTCACCATATTGTGCAGTGCATTTTCAGTCTGCTCCGTATGACCTCCCGAAAGCTGTATGCCGCATTCACCACATGCTTCATTTACCATGCGTGTAATCTCTTTAAGGCTCTTTTCATCAAAATCGTCTCTCAGTATAAATGCAGCCGATGCCGCAATGGCGTTTCCTCCGCATACGGCAATATTATTAACAGCACGAATCACTGCAAAGTAAGGTGCAAGCCGCTCTCTTGTGAGCGCACATTCCGTTGATGTGAGTATATACTTATCTCCTGCATCAATGGCACTGCAATCCTGCCCCAGTGCTCCGCCTTTAATCACATTCTGATTTTTACAGGTTATCAGCTTTAATACCGACCTCTTTAATATCGTTTCTGATATTTTTTTATTTTTCATGCCCATGTTAAGCGGATATTATTATGCCGCTTTACTCCCTGCTTATATTATCCTTTACATATTGATGAGTTATTGGTATTCTTATCTGGGGTATTTTAAAAATATGCTGCAACCATCGGAAGAAGCATGGCAAGAATAAGTATGGCAACTATAACTATTGTAATAATTCTTCTGTTCTTTTTGCTGTAAAAATTAAACATATTTCAATCATTCTCCATTCTGCCGCATGACGGCACAAATAAACATATCACTAACATTACCGGAGGCAAAACCATGATAGATAACCTGATACACACTTTACCGGTTTCCTTAATATTCTGCACCATAGTTCTGGGCTTTCTGCTATTGTATGAACGCAAGAAGCATTCCCACGAAGCTGAAAGGCGCGAAGCTGAGTTCTGGCAGCGCGAAGATAAAGCCAACAATGTCCGCCGCAAGGATATAACACAGCTTCCTTATATCAATATTCCATATGACACCCTGCCGTTCATATCCGATGCCCACGGAGAGATTGCTTCCTGCCAGAAGGAGCTGTTAGCCTTTAAGGATTCGAAGCTTCTCAATCTTTCAGGCTTGTCAAACACAGACTTAAAGCTAATGTATGGTGTTGCCAATCTTCCACAGCTCTCGGAATATGATGATGCATGCACTGCAATGTACCGTGTAATAGCCAATCTCGGAAGCCACCTTTCAAAGGAAGGCTACCACAGCGAAGCAATCGCATTTCTTGAGTTCGGAATAGAAGCAGGCTCCGATATAAGCCGTAACTTCTACACACTTGCCGATGAATATGCACGCGCAGCCAGATATGACGATATCAAAAAGCTCATTGAGCGCGCTGATAAGCTCAATTCACCTATAAAGACATCCATTGTAAACAAACTGAACGAACAGTATCAAAATGTTCTTCCATAGGTTGACAATATTTTATCAATTTCTCTTGAAGCCTGACTCTTTGTCAGGCTTTCAATGTCTTTTCCAAGCTCAACGCCATGCTGTCTTACAAGACTTTTTAAGAAATTAATCTGCTTAGGTGTTATAGGCGTGTCCTTCTTTGCCACATATGCCATCTCTTCCGGCAAAAAAAGCTCTTCAAAACTATCATCATCACGACACGATGCTTCTTCATAAAGACAGTCATACAGCCTCGCCGCTGCTGCCGCATCAGAAAATGCTCTGTGCCTTGGTTCCTCAACTATATCATAGAATCTGCACAGGCTCTCAAGGCTTCTGCTCTCAAGACCTGTGAGGAGCTTCCTGGAAATCTTATGTGTATCTATACAACTCGCATGATATTTTATCTTCATATTGAGAGCTTTTTGACATACAAAGCCATAATCAAATGACACATTATGCCCTAACACCGGAAGCTCACCTATGAACTCCAGGAGTTTTCCAAGCACTTCCTCTATCTGTGGTGCCGGCAATATCATGCTGTCATCTATCCCTGTTATCTCTGTGATTCTTGGCGGAATATGTATCTTAGGATTTACAAATGTCGAGAACTTATCAACCCTGCTGCCACCTATAACCTTCACGGCACCTATTTCAATTATCATGTCATCGTGCGGACTAAGTCCAGTTGTCTCAAGATCCAAGGCAACATAATCCATTGTCTTCTCTAACATAATTTTCTCCATCCGCTCAAAAACTAATATGATATTATCTCATAACCGTCATCGGTTACAAGTACCTGAATCTCCCACTGGGCTGAAGGCGACCTGTCCTGAGTATATGCAGTCCAGTCATTCTCTTCATCTATATATATTTCCTGCTTACCCATATTAATCATAGGCTCGATTGTAAACATAAGTCCCGGAGCCATAACCATCTCCGTTCCTGCCTTTGAGACATAGCTTACAAACGGATCCTCATGGAATTCAAGACCAACACCATGACCTCCTATCTCACGCACAACCGAGTAGCCGTTCTCCTTAGCAAAGTCATTGATTGCCTGACCTACATCTCCTAAATAGCCCCATGGCTTGACTTTTGAAAGGCCTACATTCAAGCTCTCCTTTGCCACATCCACAAGTCTTTTCTTCTCAGGAGACACCTCACCTATACAGAACATCCTCGATGAGTCAGAAAAATAACCGTCAAGTATTGTAGAGCAGTCGACATTTATTATATCGCCTTCTCTTAACATGACATCCGGTGAAGGAATTCCGTGGCACACCTGGTTATTTATCGACGTACACACACTCTTAGGGAATCCTTCATAATTAAGAGGTGCCGGTATACCGCCCATCTTGGCAGTCACATCATATACCCACTTATCTATCTCTTCTGTCGTTATCCCTGCTTTGATATGCTCTGCAACATAATCGAGAACAGCTATATTAATCTTAGCACTCTCCTTTATCTTAGCCACCTGTTCAGGTGTCTTTATAAGCTTATGTGAAGGTACAACGGCATGCATAAGCCTCATGCTCTCAAGCTTATCGTCAAAATTGCTATGGCATCTCTTATATTTAAGACCACTTCCGCACCAGCACAAATCATTTCGTCCCGGTCTAATCATTGCACTCTGTTCCTCCTAAACTAATCCCAAAGATTCTTTTTATATACGCCCTGCTCAACAAGCTCTGCAAAGGAGCTGACAACTAAAGCCTTATCCTCCTTATATGTGACACCAAACCACTTATCGCTTGTAGGGAGCACATGTACATCTGCAAGCTTTTCATCAACCATATCTCCGATAATTGTCGGTATAAGGTACTCTGCCTTCATCTCATTTCCCTCTATTGAGCCGAGGAATGTCACGAATCTCTTCTCAAGCTCAGGAAATATATCCGGAGTAAGTCCCCACATATTCATGGATACCGGCTGATTTAAAGGTACGTTACCGGCAGGTGTTGTAGCACAGTTATCGCCTCTTCCAATCTCCTTAGTCTCGACAATCTTTGTGAGAACTCCGTCCTCAACCTGACAGATACCTCTTGTCACTGTTCCGTTCTCGCTGAGTGTATTGCCGACCTCAAAGCCTGCCATGCAGAAATTGAACCTTTTGTCAGTCTTAGCAGGGCTGCAAAGATATTCATGAATCTTCTTAAATCCTTCCTTGCCATAGTAATCATCTGCATTGATAACCGCAAAAGGCTCATTAACTACATCCTTACATGCAAGTATCGCCTGTCCTGTTCCCCAAGGCTTCGTTCTTCCCTCCGGAACAGCAAATCCTGCCGGCAGATCCTCCATATTCTGGAACACATATTCCACCTTCACGCGCTTTTCTATTCTGTCACCGATTGCTTCACGGAATGCACTCTCAATATCCTTCCTTATGATAAATACAACCTTATTAAAACCTGCCTCGACTGCATCGTAAATTGAATAGTCAAGAATAATCTCTCCGCTTGGTCCAACAGGCTCAATCTGCTTAATTCCACCGTAACGGCTTCCCATTCCTGCTGCCATAATAACCAATGTTGTGTTCATTTATCTTCCTCCAAAAAATATATTCACGCATTTAGCACTTCATCTATATTAATCTATACTTAGACAAAAAGCAACCTTTCTTTGCCGGCTTTAGCGCAAATCATGGATATTTTATCGAAAATATCATTATAATGCCGGCATTAAAAATGTATTTTTACATATCAGCAGGTTAATAAATGATTATCCGGTGCCAATTCATGTAATTTACATATAGAAAAAAATAGGATTGTCTGATATTATGATGTAGGTATTAAAGCAAAATCGGTATTAAAATGCCATAAATATTAAAACATAAGATATCCGTAAATAATAAAAGCATTTCAATAACTATACTATTTTTATTGCAGATAACAAAAACGTCTGACAAACGAGGAGCAAAATGAAAGACAAATATATCTATGAAACACATCTTCACACAAGCGAGGGAAGTGCCTGTGGGCGCTCAAAGGCTGCCGATATTGTACATGCCTACAAGGCTGCCGGCTACACCGGAATAATAATCACTGACCATTTTTTCTATGGCAACACTGCAGTTGACCGCTCTCTTTCATGGTCCGACTGGGTTAACGGCTTTTGTAAGGGCTACGAGAATGCTCTTAGTGAAGGAGAACGCATAGGACTTCAGGTATTTTTCGGATGGGAATCCGGATATAGAGGAACAGAATTTCTCATACACGGACTTGATAAGCAGTGGCTTTTATCGCATCCTGAGATAAAGGATGCAAGTGTCGCCGAGCAGTATGCATTAGTTCACGAAGGCGGCGGCATCGTCATACAGGCACATCCGTTCCGCGAAGCGCCATATATTCCTGAGATAAGGCTCTTTCCAGAATATGTAGATGGTGTCGAGGGCGTAAATGCCACACACAGCGGTACAATAGCCACAAGCCGTTGCATGGGGCATCCTGAATTCAATGACCGCGCTATCGCCTATGCAAATGAACACAATCTGGCGCTAACTGCCGGCTCTGACCAGCACTCTACAGAGATGGTCTACGGCGGAATGGTATTTGACCGCAAATTAGAAAACAGTCATGATTTTATCAAAGCTGTTTTGGAAAAAGAAGCCGTATGCCTTTTAGACGGAACATATAATCCGTTTGAAAAATAATTATACTATTATGGTCACAATTAATATTACCTTGCACCGGTGCATCCGTAAACCCAGTGTAATATTAATTGTGCATAACATGCTATACACTTCTTAACGTAAGTCGGCATATTTTGACACTTAACTGTATAGATAACAAAAAGGGTACATCTTAAAGCTAATGCTTTAAAATGTACCCTATATTATTGCCTTACTGCAAACTAATGTAAATTAGTCAAGTGTATATGGCATTAAAGCGATATGACGTGCTCTCTTAACAGCAACTGTAAGAGCTCTCTGATGTTTTGCGCAGTTTCCGGTAATTCTTCTAGGAAGGATCTTACCTCTCTCAGATACATATCTCTTTAACTTATTAACATCCTTATAATCGATAACGCCGTTCTTGTCTCCGCAGAATACACAAACTTTCTTTCTTCTGCGTCCAAGCTTCTTCTTCATTGGAGCGTCGGAAGACTTATTTTCTCTGGTATTTGGCATTATTGTGACCTCCTTATAAAATTTAGTTGAAAGGAAGACCTTCATCCTCTACACCCATAGGAAGATTCATAAATCCATCCGCTGGTGCTGCTGCGGCAGGTGTTGGTCTGTCGCCTGATGCAAAGCCTCCGTTATTGTTAGCGCCTGCAGCCTTACTCTCTGCAAACTCCTGCTCTTCTACAACAACATCTGTTGTATATACCTTCTGACCATCCTTGTTGGTATAGCTTCCGGTCTGTATTCTTCCGGTAACTACAACCTTAGTACCCTGATGAAGGTACTTCTCCGCAAACTCAGCGGAACGATCAAACGCAACACAGGATATAAAATCTGCTGTCTGCTCACCGTTATTATCGTTCCTTCTTCCTCTACGGTCAACTGCCAGTGTATATCTCGCAATCGACATGGAACGCTCGCCTGTGCTCACACGCACATCCGGATCCCTTGTCAATCTACCCATCAAAATAACTTTATTCATAGACTATTCTCCTTTCGGATGATATGTCACAAGACTATGCCTCTACGGAAACGCAAAGATATCTTACAACGCCGTCCATGATACGAAGCTGTGCCTCAAGCTCTGCCGGTGCAGTAGCAGGTGCATCAAACTCAACGAAAGTATAGAATGCTTCGCTCATCTTCTGAATATCATAAGCAAGCTTCTTCTTTCCCCAATCGTTTACATTAGTTACAGTACCGCCGAAACGAGCAATCATGTCCTTCACTTTCTCAAGTGTAGCAAGTCTTGCCTCGTCCTCTAACTTAGCACTGATAACAACTGTTAATTCGTACTTGTTCATGCTTTCTTGTACCTCCTTTTGGTCTCTGGCCCTGTAACCTGTGTACAGAGCAAGGAAATAAATAATATATCACGAATGTATATTCTAACATATCCATTCGGATTACGCAAGTGTTTTTTTCACAAAGCCTCTGAAATTTTTCTCAACCAGCCTGCGTGCCAGCATTACCTGATGACCACAGCCTACACACTTGAGCCTGAAATCAGCTCCTACACGAAGAACCTCCCAGTCCTTGCTTCCACATGGATGCGGTTTCTTCAATGTAATGATATCGCCTAATTCAAATTCCATATTCTTACCTCATGAATTCAACTTAAAAATCCTGAAGATTAATCAATCTTCAGGATTCTCCACTGCATAAGAGGCGACTGTCGGACTCGAACCAACGATCAGGGAGTTGCAGTCCCACGCCTTACCACTTGGCTAAGTCGCCATGCCATCAACAGCTTTTACAGTATAACAAGTAAAGCTGCTGATGTCAATACTTTTTTCAAATTTTTTTAATTTTTTATTTTCAGAAAAAACGGATGCCGTTCATTTTACTGTGTAAGTCTTATCTTCTGTACTTTCCTCGAATTAATATACACGAATGTGTTATCGTTTTCCACAGGTATGAAGCTGTCAATAGCGTTTTCAAAAGTATATCTGAAATGTTCTTTACCATCAATTCCGACAATGCGGACATCATTGTCATCATACATCAGCACACTGTCACCCGAAAAGCAATAATTCTTATAATCTGCATCCACCGGTATCTCACCGGTCATCGTTCCTTTCATATCATATACAAGAATCCTGTACGGATATCCGCTCTCATGATTCTGAAATATAAGACCGATATATCGCGATGAATAGAAAATTCCATGCAGCTCCTGCTCGAATGTTATGTCGGACATCAGCTTAGGATACTGGTCTATGGTATATATGCTAAGCTTTCCTGTCGCAACTGCTATCGCTGTATCCGATGTCAGAAAATGCACATCCGGTATCAGCATCCCTTCGTACTGGTCAAAGCCTCCTACAAGTCTTTCAGACATATTCTTTCCAATCTCACCAAAGTTATAGAAGGCAACACTTGTGGAAATGCTGTTGTTTTCAATATCCGCATATGCGACCATAAGCTTGATGGCATCATCCGATATGCTTAAAGCCATAGGTACTCCGTTCCCGCTTATAGTTGTCTTTATCCTGTATACTCTATCTCCTGCTGTGTCGTACATATCTATATATTGCGTATTTCCTTCCTCAAGCACAGCCACAACACACCCATTTGCCGCAACGCTCACTGTGACAATCGGAAGAACAGCATCAACTGACATGACCGCTCCTGCTTTGTTAAAAACATATATCCATGAACCACCGATTCCTGCCACGGCACAATAGTCACCTCTTATATCAAGCATCGGCTGCTGAAGCTCATACGAAGCATTCCACTGCGGTACGCTGTCCGCATTATAGTATGCTATTCCGTCCTTGCTATAGCGCAGGAAACCATCCCCATACTGAACATATGATGCCGACATGCTGTCCGCCCTGTCTGTGGTACGGAGCGTTGTATATCCTGTATATACAACAGCTCCGTTCAAGAAGCCATGTACAAAATAAGCTGCAACCACAAGCACTACAAGAAACAGCGCCGTTATAATCAATATCCTGACTTTTTTTGTCATATCATCATTCCTAACATCTATCTTTATGGAAGAAGCAGTTCATCCCCAGGTGCTATCGAGTCACCGCCGTCAGTAATTTCATTCAGTTCAAACAGCTCCTTAAGTATCTGTGGGTCTTCACTTCCATACTCTTTCTTTATAATTCCATAGAGTGTATCACCCTCCTGTACAACATAGGTTCTATGTTCCTGTGTCGTTGTCTCAGGCTCTGTTGTTGTCTCCTCTGTCGTTTCTTCTGTCGTCTCCTCAGGTGTTGTATCTTCCTCAGAAGTTGTCTCTCCTGATTCGTCTGTGTTATCTGCATCCGTAGAAGCGTCCTCGCTGCCTGCATCCGTATCCTCAGCTTCTGCATCTGCTGTTGTATCTACGTTTCCGTTTGCGTAGTCAACATTGAGTGTCTCATCAGGAACGGCTGATGGAGTTGCATTGACCTGTGTATCATTGTCAACATAATTTTCTCCGCTCTCAACCACATTATCGCTGTTGGCTGCATTCTTTTCAGCCTGAAGTCTTGTCGCTCCCGCAACAAGCACAAATATTACAAGTATTGCGCTTAGCGCATACATAATCGAAAGCTGCTGCTTTGCCTTTGGCTCGCTTTTATTCTCTTTCATAATCTGTCTGTACCTCTTCATGACAGTCTCATCGACTGCCGTTGCCTTTCTCTGGCTGCTAACATCAGCCATATATCTTTGCATCTGCTCATTCTTGTCAAAATATATCACATAACCGTCTAAGCATTCAAGCCCTCCGTCAAAACAGCTATAGATATCTTCTGTTTTCTCTTCCGGATTCACATACAAGAGAGCCTTGTATCTTCCTATCGAATCAATGTGTACTCTTTCAAGGAATGTATTCTTCTCCGGTCTTATGCCGGGTGAAACCAAGTACCATCCAACAATACTCATTCCCTTAAAATATGTACCTGCTGTGGCATCTACATTAGACCATGTCTCCTTTGTGAAGCTTACATTCCCTTCGTAGACAGAAGCACCGGAAATCTCCATCGCAGCATACACGAATGTATATTCCTCACCTTCGATATTCTTCTCTTCTCCGAGAAGAATACCTACTCTGCCTTCCTCCTCATCATCTAGTGAAGTTTCTTTTACAAATGAAAAAGCATAGTCCTCAATATAAACTCTTTTATCTAAATCCAAATCTCCAACCTGTCGTATATTCTTAGGCAGTTCGCGATTGTCATTCTTTTTTACAACATGTTCCTTCACTCTTAACCTCTTTTCCGCACCGCAAAATATCTATTGTTCCAACTCACGAAAGCGGCACAATTCCGTGGTTGCTGCAAGCAATATCAGTTTACCATCTTCTATCCTTATGTGCATTATTTTTTTGCGACTTTTTAAGAGATTTTTCGCAGTCAATGCTATTCACAATTTTTTTCGCTTCTTGCTCGTATAAAATCCTATACTTTGTTGTATCTTGAATAAAGTTGTCCTCATCTACATATAATTCGAATATGAAAACATTAACCGAAAATTATTATTTTGACACAGCAAAACCCAATGCAGCATGCAAAATGGGTGTACAGCTCACTGAACTTTTACTGAAATCGGAACGTTCGCTTGAGGATGTCGTCATCATTTGTATCGGAACTGACCGTTCAACAGGCGACAGTCTCGGACCCTTGGTAGGCTACAAGCTCTCAAAGACGCTTAAAAGCACTAACAGATACACTCCCAAAAAAGGAATAACTATCTATGGCACGCTCTCTTCTCCAGTGCATGCCACCAATCTTAATGACATTCTAAGCGGCATACAGCTTAGGCACAATAATCCTTTCTGCATAGCTGTTGACGCTTCCCTTGGAACTAAAGGACACATTGGCTATGTAACCGTAGGAACAGGTCCTCTGAAACCTGGACTCGGCGTAAACAAACAGCTCCCCGATGTAGGTGACCTGCATATCACCGGGATAGTGAATCTGTCAGGCACCAACGACCCGATGCTCTTGCAGACAACAAGGTTAAACATTGTTATGGAACTTGCAGATGTAATTGTAAAAGGACTAATGTATTGTCTTGACCCGATGAACTCAGGTCTTAAGCCAAATATTTCTTTTTTTAATCCTGTCAGGCTCTCCGGCTGCTTCAGGCAGGCAGATTGATAAATCCGGCAATGGCAAATCCAAACTTGTCACAGCATGCTCTTAATATAGCTGTGCCTGCTGCCTGCCGGGTGTCTGCCAAACTTCATTTTTCTCCCCATCTTTTCTATTCTACAAAATCCGCCGTACTTTTTCAATTAAAGAATAAAAAAATATATCCATTTTTACTTTTTGCAGTTATAATATATCCATAATGCCAAGGTTTTCATATTACGGCAACTACCAAGGACATTTTATCGTCCAGAAATGAGGAAAAAATGTTTCGATTATGGGCAAAAGAATTCAAGCACAATCATCTTATAAAAGATATGGTTGTCTGCAATGACAATCCTAAGCTAAACCGCACAAAAAAAGTATTTCTCGCACTTGATGAAGTGTGTCATGCATTCGATTTACAGGTTCCCGCATGGCTTGACATCAATATAAAGGATTTTAAGAAATACAGCAAGACCCGTTTTACACAGGACAGCTTTGTAGAGCATATTGATTTTGATTTTCTCGAAATCCATGTGATTGAGGAGGACTAGCATGAAAGTGTGCTCCGATTTGTATAATGTTCTCTGCAAAGCAGGCAATTTCATAAAAAAAGAGGCTGTCCTGTCAGCATCCGCCATGCTCGCCACAATATCAGTGTTTTTCGTTCCTCCCGATGCAGCATACGCAGGCTATATCGACTATAGAGTTATCGCACTGCTTTTCTGTCTTATGCTTGTCGTTGCAGGTTTCCGGCAAGTTGGTCTTTTTAAGGCATTAGGCTCGATGCTCCTTAAGCATGCCAAAAACACAAGGCAGCTCACTTTCATTCTGGTCTTTCTGTGCTTTTTCTGTTCGATGTTCGTAACAAATGATGTGTCTCTTATAACATTTGTTCCCTTTGCGGTGATGCTTCTGTCTGCATCGAACCAGAACCGGCTTCTGATACCTGTCATAGTGCTTCAGACAATAGCTGCCAACCTAGGAAGCATGCTCACGCCTGTCGGCAATCCGCAGAACCTGTATCTTTATTCTGCCTTTCATATAAGCATCAGTGAGTTTTTATCACTCATGCTTCCGTTGACAGCCATATCAGCAATACTTCTTATAATTGCTATACTTATCCTAAAAAATGAGCCTGTCACCGCAAGTCCTGCCGCACTTGACAACCACATAAGCGGTCATCTGCGTCCTGCGATATATATTCTGCTGTTTTTTGTATGCTTAATGTGTGTAATACATATGATAGAATACCCTCTAATGCTCGCGATTACCGTAATCATCATATTTTTCTGCGACAGGAGCCTGTTTAAGAGGGTTGATTATTTTCTGCTGCTTACATTTGCCTGCTTCTTCATATTCATAGGAAATATGGAAAGAATTCCGGCAGTCTCGGAATTAATCAACAGGCTTATTTTAAACCGCGAAGCTATGTCCGGAATCGTACTTTCACAGGTGATAAGCAATGTTCCTGCGGCTATTCTCCTGTCAGGCTTTACAGATAACTTTAAGGCTCTGCTGTACGGCGTAAATATAGGAGGTCTTGGAACACTCATAGCTTCTCTTGCAAGTATAATATCCTACCGCGGATATTGTTCATCTCAGTGTGCTAAAAAAGGAAAATACATTCTTGTCTTCTCCATATATAATCTGATATTTCTTATCTGCCTGTCGATTACGGCATTTATAATACTATAAACAGTCAGAGATTATCGAGATGATTCAGGTGTAAAAACATGCTGATTTAGTCTATGCGTGTATAATGGGTTATACACAATTAAGGTTACTGAGCATGTTTTGACACCACAATCCACATGATGCTGCATGCAAATAAACCTCTGTTTGCAAATTAAATTAATTGTTTATCAATTGTGTAATGACTAATAAGTAAAATTTCTATAATAAAGCAATTTTTTTAGAACGATTCAACGTAGTAATATCAAACAATTTAAAAACAATTAATACAATTTAATAAAAAAATCTTATTTGACCACAGCATCATCCACATATCTATAATGAACAAAAAAACGGGCACGCCGCAGCGTGCCCTTGCATTTATGCTTCCCTCATCCTGCACAAAACTAATCGTAGCAGTTTTCTCCCCTATTCTGGCTCTTGTTCTGTGACTTATTTTCTGATTTGTTCTTGTTTCTGTTCTCAGACTTATTCTCATTCTTATTCTCAGATTTATTCTGATTTTTATTGGATGACTTGCTCTGTTCATCACCATAATTATAAGACTTGTTCTGTTCGTTGTAATTCTCGCTCATATTAGACCTCACTTCCGATTTTTTACTTTTATTGCGGTACAGTGCCATACATGCAACTTTGCCACGTCATTAGTATGTCTCATACAAGCTCAATCATTCATTACATACAGATTTTTTTAAAATATTTTTTGCAGCCTCCGGCTGTTCCATGGAATACACACAGCCGTATTCATCCTCCCAGTATGTCACAACCAAAATACCCTTTGACAGCTTCTCATCCGCCACAGCATACTCGTCAAATGCCCGTCCGGGTTCTAAAATCCTGCAATTATTGCGGCTTCGCAAAACGCATATGCGATGCCCTTTAGGTATGTAAAAATTCACATTATATGCCGGCTCAGTTCCGCTGTTCCATATTCTTAAGTAGATTTTCTTGTCCTCCTTGCGGATTATCTTAGCCTGAACACAGGCACCGCTTATGCTTTCGTTCTCTCTCTTCTCTGAATTATAAAGCTTCATGATAACCCTCCATTTCTTTTAGTTACTCCCTCTCATGCGGGGCAGAAACCATTTCCGTCCTGCCACATTTTAAGTTTAACAAAGGCTTATACATAAATGCCAATAAATAATTCGACAAAAAAAGCCATCCGCCGACAATATATACGGATGACTTTTTAGTTCTATCTGCTCTCTTCTATGTATCTCGCACAGAAATCGGCTACATATGTTACAGTATTAAAAGCATTTATCTCTTCCGGCTTCCACACATGCGGCTGGGAATAAAATTCAAATGATACTATCCCTCTCACTCCATTAGAGCACTCAAAGCCTGCCTGTGCAAAGCTTCGCACCGCACTAAGTCCGACCATTCTGCCATACTCACTGCTGTCCGGATATGCGTATGTATCATTTACCATATACGGCTCCCAGAAGGTCACTTTATTTTCTATGCTCTTCTGATCACCTTCAATATAGAGCAGGCATCCGTCAGGAATCTTTTCAACTTTCTTGTCAGCCCACTGCGTGTATCTTTTATAAATACCATCCCTGCATATGCTTATAGAGACCCGCTCAAAGCCATATCTTATGGCTACCTTCTCAAGCAGAATCTTCATGCATGCCATGACATGTGCCCTTATTTCTTCCTCACCGAACTCGTCATCAACCGCTTCCTCACCGAGAAGGTCTATGACATACTCTGCTATCATATCCTCCTGTTCTGAACTGGCAGCTTCACAGCTTCTGACCTCACGGTTTCCAAAGTCATCAGAAAAATCCTGCTGCCTGAAGAATACTACATCATCATTTTCATCACAGCAGGCTGACTCAAGTGCAAGTATTGCCCTGTCATATATAACACTCTCGACACCTTCCACATTGCTCTCCACATCAATTCCTACATAGGCTGCAAGCTTCTTTCCATCCGGATGAAAATCATATTTTTCTCCAAGCTCCTCTATTCCATGTATACTTTTCGTAACAGCTTCGCCCAGCTCTGAAACAGTAGCCAGCCCTCCCATAAATATCGCAAATCTATGTATGCCAACCCTTGACAACAATGTTCCATGTGGAAAGCTTCTCCTTATACGCCTTATAAGATTGATAAAAAGCTCCTCCGATTTTCCTCTTCCAAGTCCGCATATGATATTATCATATTCAGGAATATCAAATAATATGCATGCGAGCATTGTATCCGCCTTGTGTTTTCGCATATAACGGACAGCCTCATTTATAACAGTATTGTAATCAGAAAAACCGATCATGTCTATTCTGTGTCCGGCTCCGCTGTCTGAATGCTCCTTAGATGTCATATAGTTATTTATATCTGCAACACGCCCTAATACCTCAACAGGCCCATCGCAGTCATATTTCGTTCTCGCAATCAGTCTGTACCAGCGATAATCAGAGCTGATATGCAGACGCATTCTGAATATACCTTCAATAGTTCCCGATTCGCCTCTCTTTATCCGTGTCGTGAGCTTTAGAAAGGACTCAACATCCTCTGACTTAATCATCTTGGCATTAACCATCGCCATGTCAAAATCCTGAAGCCACGAGCCGTACTTTGACAGCTCACTTCTGTCAGAATACTGCATGAATTTCTTAGTCTTTAAATCATACTTGAAAACTATATCTCCTGCCGCCTGAGCTACTTCCCTGAATATATCTCCCGATTCTGTCATAACCTTCTCTCCTCCTAAAGTGTGCACTCCCTGTTATTAACCATCCTATGTTGTGTAAGTATAACACAAACAGCGCCACATTAAAAGCTTAATGTGACGCTGTTTTAATTCATATATTATTCTGAAATAACCATGTTGTTGTTCTCTTCAAGATAATCGCTCACAATATCAAAAATGAAGCTTTCTCTTACATACTCTTCACCATACTGCTCAATGAATGCTGCTGCGGAATCAAAACCATTCTGCGCTGCTGTCTCCTGAGCTCGTGTATTATACTCCTCATCTGACAAAGTCATGCCAAGATCCTTATATATCTCACATGCAGCCATGATATACTTAACTTCATTCTCAGCCATTGAACGGCATTCTGTTGTGAGATCCTCTGTTGTCATATTGTACATGCCTGAAAGGAATGCTTCCATATCCATTCCGTAAAGTGATGCATAATATGTGAAATACTGAACATAGTAGCTATAGTAATCATCAGCTATACCTGCAACCTTCTCCTCAGGAAGTGAATTGTATGTGCTGTTCTCTGTTACCTTGCTCCATATTCCGTTCTGATAGTTAGTCTGCTGGCTCTCCTGTGCCTCTGTAAGCATATCCTCAGTAAACTTCTTCTCATACTCATCTGCTGTTGCGTAATCACCGTTAGTATAAGCATTCACAAGCTCATCGCCCCACTCAAGCTCTGTCTTATCGCCCTCAATCCAGTTAACAGTAACTACAAAAGTAACTTCCTTGCCAGCAAGGTCTGTGTTGTTAGAATAATCATCAGGAAATGTACACTTAAGCTCATACTCCTTGCCGACTTCAAGTCCTGCAAGCTGCTTATCGAGGTCTTCAATAAACTGACCTGAACCGACTGTGTACTTCTGTGATGTGGCAGTACCACCGCTAAAAGCTGTTCCGTCGAGAAGTCCGCTGTAATCAAGGTTGATAACATCTCCGTCAGCTGTTGTGCCTTCTGTGATATGCTCACCTTCAAGTATATTAGTATTATAATAGTTAACTATCTGGTCTTTTCTGTTCTGGATCTGTTCATCTGTAACAACCGCAGCGTCAACCTTTATGTCAAGATTCTTATATTCGCCTAAAGTAACATACTCACTGTAATCTGTAACCTCTGTCGTCTGTGTAACAGGCTCTGCCTGTGTTGTCTCAGCTGTTGAATCTCCTTCAACTGTCGTAGTCTCATCTGCTGTTGTTGTAGCATCATTGTTTCCGGACTTGCCACATGCTGTAAGTCCAAAAATCATTGTACCTGCAAGCACAAGTGCCAATACTCTCTTTTTCACTATATTCCTCCAATTCTTCCTCTTTTTAAGAGAAAATAAAACTAAAAAATAAAAAAACTAAACAGCTGCCATTATACGACAGCTATTTAGTTATATCACACTTTATATACAAAAGTAAAGCAAATCCCAAAAGTTCACACTTTTTTCATCAATTTGAAAGCTGTTCTGCCATCTTGCCGGCGGCTTAACTTACGCATACAAAATTCTCAAGGTCGTCCGCTTCTATCGTCAGAAGCATCTGTTCATCAACCGAATTAATATTCTTTACAAGTCTGGTCGCCTGCTTTGACACCGCCTTTTCGAAGTAATTTCTAACTTCCCTGGCATTTGCAAAATTCTCCGTCTTGTTGGCGCAAGCCTGCTCAAAATATTCCTTCGCTTTAACTTTTGCGTCCTCCGACAGTACATAATCCTGCTTCTTTGCCATTCCAAGAAGTATCTCAAACAGCTCCTCCGGCTTATAATCTTCAAATAATATGTACTTGTTAAAACGTGAACGAAGTCCCGGATTAGAGCCTAAGAACTCATCCATAAGATCCGGATATCCTGCGACAATCACAACAAGATTATCCCTGTTGTCCTCCATCGCTTTTAGAAGTGTATCGACTGCTTCCTGCCCGAAGTCTCCCTCGCCTTTGTTCGCTGTAAGCGTATATGCCTCATCTATAAAGAGTATTCCTCCAAGTGCCTGTTCAACGACACCGTTCACCTTTGTGGCTGTCTGTCCGATATATCCGCTCACAAGTCCTGAACGGTCAACCTCAACGAGCTGTCCTCCTGACAATATTCCAAGCGAATAATAGATATCTGCGAGCATACGGGCAACTGTAGTCTTACCTGTTCCCGGATTTCCCGAAAATACAAGATGCTTTGACACGTTAGGCTGCTTCATGCCCTTCTCCTCTCGGAGCTTCTGAATCCTGAGCAGATTCACAAGGCTGTTAACTTCCTGCTTCACACCGTCAAGACCGACAAGCTGGTTAAGCTCTTCAAGTACTTCATCGACAGAGCGTTTCTCTGCCTTTTTAGTCTTTACTGCAAGCTTACTGTCATATAGACCGTAATCCTTAAGGAACTTCTCCATCACAGACAGATAATCCGTCAGCAGCTTAACCTCCTGCTCGCTCGTAACATCGTTGCATGCCACAAATTCCTGTCCGAGTGCGCGAAAAGTATTCACAAGATTATTAGCTCTCTTTTTGTCATCATTCAGCTTTCTTCCTGCATCACACAGGACGAAACACTTAAGTGCAAATGGGACATTCTTCGTATAAGAATCATCATGCAGCTTATCATAGAACATTATCGACCTTATCTGTCCTTCTGTCATGCGATAGCCAAGCGTGCTGTTGATAAACGCTATCTCCTTCTCATCGACATAGCCGTCACCGTCACTTAAATATACAAGGAATTTAAGAAATTCATATCTCAGATTCTCACGGAATGTTGTATTAAGTCTATCCTTTATCACTCCGGCACGCTCTATCTCCTCAGCCTGTCTAAGACATTCTTCAACCTTTTCTTTGATATCTGACATATTATTTCCCCCTCATTTTGCCCATCCAAATCATAGGACGTGCATTACTATGTTCTAAGCTTCTATTCCGGCTCTTATCTTCTCAACCATATCAGCATATTCTGCTTCTGTAAGATACTTCTTATCAGGATTCATGAGGAAAACGCCGCCCCACTCGAACTCATCCTTATACTTAGGCACAAGATGAAAATGAAGATGATGACCTGTATCACCATATGCACCATAATTAATCTTCTGAGGATTAAAAAGCTTCTGAAGAACTGCCGAAACCTTGGCGATATCTTCAAAATATGCCGCTCTCTCCTGCGCTGTAAGCTCAGTCATATCTCCTACATGCTTCTTATGTGCAAGAATAACTCTTCCCGGATGACTTTGCTCCTTAAATAAATATACCTTACATGTATCCATCTCACAAATCTTAATTCCGAACTTAGCGACCAACTCGCCTTCCATGCAATATGCACAGCTTGTATCCTTTTCCATGTTAAAACCTCCAAGTATTTATTACTCTTAATAATATATAACTTACAACGTAGGTTGTCAAAGGATTTAGATTATCATTTTGCCGTGTATAATAACAAAGCACCCGGTCTGTATAGTATATGATATATATGATGAATTTCCGATATATCATATAGCCTGCCAGACCGGGTGCAGATATTTATTTTAATGTTTTTGCTTCATATGCTTCCCCACAAAACATATCTGAAATGCTTCTCTACATCTGAATAATGGCTGTGTCATAAGCCTCAAGTGTCGCTGTCTTGACACCTGCTTCCGTTTTAACCGAAGCTGTCTGTGTCTTGCCGCTGTTGTTGATAATGACAAGCATGTTGCTTGCCGGATAATAAGCACATTCCGTGTATGGATTATCAGTAATGTACTCACCATCAAGAGCTTCGCCACCTGCAAAAAGAATTGTATTAAATAACATTCTTGTATTCTCAAGACTGATATTGTAGTGTGACATGTAAATTCCTTTGCCCTTACCGAAATCATTGATTGTCATTGCCGGTGCTCCGTCTGCCTCAGCTACAACTCTAGCCTTGCCATCTGTAAGATACAGACCGCTTCTGCCTCTTATGCTGCTTCCTTCAGGCATAAGTCCGTCAACAGGACTTACATCATACTGCCACTTGCCGTGACATATTCTGGCACCTGTATCTTCATCAATGCCAAGAACATGTGCCATTCTGAAATATGTATCATATCCTGCAACAGCAGATGGCTCATCAACTCCAATGAATGTTCCTCCATTGTATACCCACTCAGTGAGCTTAGATACAACTTCCTCGTCCTTCCAGTTATCACCTCCGCTCCATGCACTTCCTGCATAACCTGCATTGATGACAACATCGACATCCTTTAATGCGCCTGCCTTCACATCCTCGAAACTGATAAATGATACGTCAACCGGAAGTCCTGAAAGCGATTCGTTGATATGTATAAGGTCATTCATATATGTCTCATGGAAGTGTCCTGAAAGTGTCCATGAGCGAAGCTTGCCCCAGCTATGGAGTACTGCAACCTTAGTCTTTATTGACAATGGCGCACCCTGTGCATGAAATGACTTGACTGTTCTGAATTCGTCCGAAACCTTCTCTATGTAATCGCAGAAATCAGGGAATGGCTCGACAAGATGAAGATATCCGCCAAGTCCTATTCTGTCTACAGGCTGTCTAAGAAGTGCTCTTCTGACACTGTTCCAGTACTTCTTAGCATCAAGTGTAGGATTACCGCCCTCCATGAATGTAGGCGCACCACCAAGTCCCACTGGGAATAGATATGGATGAAGTCTAAGCTCATGTGTCGGAACATCAACTCCTGAACAAAGCCTTGCTTCATAACCTGAGAATACACACTTTATAAGTCCGTCAAAACCGAACTCCTTGAATCTGCCATTGTAAGGTTCAATACCTACCCAACTGTCATCATAGAATACATATGCTTTCTTGCCGTATTCATGAACTATATCGACAAGCTGCTTTCCAAACCATATTACAAAGTCATTTACAAACTCCATCCAGTCTGCCTTCTGCTTGGTTCCTACCATATGTGTCACATGAAGCTTTCCCTGATTGATGAAATCTTCAGCAGTAAGGCTGTATCCGTACTTCTTTGCAAACTCATCAAGAGCAAGAGGGCTGACTGTGAAGTCATATGAACCCCAATCAGAAAAAAGATTTCTGTTTCTGGCGCTGCTTCCCCAAATCCATACAAAGTTGTAGAACATAGATGTAAAACGAACAACTGTAGTATCAGGATGTGTCTCACACCAGTTTCTCATCCAGCTTAACATATACTCTCTTGTAGCTTCATGCCTAGGGTCAATCTGCATGAGATGTTCCTTTGTCCAGTTGTTGGTTGTATGGTTATACATGGAAATCTCTTCCCATATACGATATGCCATGAAGCTCACTGTATACTTATGCCAAGGTGTAATTCCCTTTATTGTCACTTTACCGTCAGCATAGCTCCAATGCTCTCTGCCTACCGGAGTGTCAGTGGTTCTGTCATACACCTGCCAATATTTAAGCGAGTCATCGCTCTCATTTATCAGGAACTGCTCTGCAAAGAAATCCTTCATAAGTTCAACAGTAAGTGTATCACTGTCTGCCACTATAGGCTGAGTCATAAGAAATGTCTGCTGGAGCTTATCCATGTTCTTCTTTGCCCATTCATTATGGTCACGAATAATACAAATTGTTGAATAAATTCCATAGCCTGCATTTAATATCTCATCTGAGAGAACTGTTCCATCGCTGTCTCTTATAACATCCGCTCCCCACTTTTCTGCCATCTTAAGGGTAAGCTTCTCATAGCCTGACTCTCCGGGAAGTGTAAATCCACCTTTCTGTGCTGACATGTGTTTTTCCTCCAAAATCTCATATTTATAAATGTATTGGTGGTAAAATATTTTACCACCAATTAAAAGTAACCTGCCTATTCTCTATTTTTAGAGTGCTCCATCCTTCTCGATATCATCAGATACAAGAAGCTCCGAGAAGAATGCAAGTGCAAGTCCCTGACCCCAGCCCTGAATATATGCCTTAGGGATTCCTCTGTAGCCTTCCTTGTCTCTCATTACAGCAGTACCTCCGGAAACATTCATAACCTTTCCGTCCTCACTGACATTAGCGAGCAGACCCTTTATTGACTTATTAATGTACTTGCTGTGAAGAGGATTTCCTCTTGTGAGCATTGCAGCCGCAATTCCTGCTGACGCTGAAACCTCTTCATACGATTCCGGATCATCGACAACAGTTCTCCAGAGTCCATTCTCTGTCTGATATACTTTAAGTGCAGCGAGCTGCTCATTTAACGAACCTGCAATATCAATAAACTTAGGATACAGATAGCATTCCGGAAGAATTCCGCCTACCTGTGACATTGTAAATGCTGCCCATGCGTTGGCTCTGCCCCAATAGATGCCTGACATATGATCTCCTGCTATATTGTCATAGCCATGATACCAAAGACCGCTGCTTGGGTTCTGAAGATACTTGATATGCCAGTAATACTGATTGAGTGCGTCATCTATCATCTCCTGATTCTTCTCCATAACGCCTACTCTGAGAAGAAGAAACGCTGCCATGAATAATGTATCGCACCAGCACTGCTCAGGGAAATCATTGTTAGCTGATACTGTATGCTGGAGAACATTGTCCGCAAAACGAAGGGCATCCTTCTGAATATAATGTATCTTGCTCATGAGTAACTCATGGTACTTCTCCTCACCTGTTGCTTTGTAGAGTGTAATGAGACAGTGTCCCATTGCACAGGCATTCACAGTCCACACCTTAGGAAGTCCCAGGTCAATGAGCTCATCAACCCTGTCCTTTAAAAGGTCAAGATATTCCTTTTTTCCTGTCTTTTCATATGCCTCTCCGATTCCGTAGTAGGCAACTCCGCATGGCCAGTCCCATGTAAGATCCATATTCATAGTCTTTTTTACTATTTTATCAATAACCTCTTCTATCTGTTTCTTATCATATTCAAGCTTTAACATCTAATCCTCCATTCTGCTTTTGGCAATTTATGTATTTTTTCCGCCTATATTGCGACCTTAATATCGGTCGAAAAAGCACATAACCATTTTTCATTACTTTTTAATATAGCCCCACAGCTTGCGCTATGGGGCCATATTTATTTATCATTCAGAAATTCAATTCAAATTACTTAAGACGTGTTGTGTTACCAGCCTCGAAAGCTGCCTTTCTCTCATCGATAACTTCCTGATATCCTGCATCAAGATACTTCTGGCTTAACTCATCATAGAGAGCATCGAACTCTTCTGGCTTACACATTGTAAGTTCATCTCTGTATTCTGTGTAGAGTGAATATAATGTCTGGTTGTACTCAGCTACTGAATCAAGTGATACAGCGAAGAGACAGTCAGAGTTAGCATAACCTGCATTAGCAAGCGCTAACTGACCATTGTAGTTAGCAAGGAGTTCATCATAGAAATCCTGTGGAAGACCCTGTGGAGCGATAGCTGCAATATCCTTCTTGATATCGCCTAATGTCTTGATAGCTGTTACTGCGCACCAGTAATCTACGTTATTGTTATGACCCTGCTGCTCAGCAAGACCTGACTGGTCAGCTACTGCTACAGGTGTACCATTTTCATCATAGTTGAAGTTAACGCCTTCAATACCCCACTGCATTGTGAAGAGGTTCTCAGGCTGAACTAACCACTCAAGGTACATCATAGCTGCCTTCATCTCGTCATCTGTGTCATCCTTAGAGAAACCAATCATCATACCGAAGTTAGTACCTGGTCTGTAAGATGGTGAAGAACCCCATGTCTCATCCTGAGCCCATGTTGAAGGAGATGTAATAACTGCAAGCTTTCCATCCGGGTTAGTCTCATAGAAAGAGTTGAGTACGTTCATAGTAGATGATACATAACCTGACCATGTGAATGACTTACCATTTACGAAATCTGCCTCAGCCTCTGAAGACTCTCTTAAATAGTACTCTTTGTTGAGGTAGCCATCATTGTAAAGTTCATTCTGCCACTTGAGGAATCTCTTCTGAGCCTCTGTTGAAAGAGCAGGAATCTGATAATCACCTGTTGTAGCCCATGTCTCCTCATCCTGTGGGTAATCTCTGTAGCCATAGTTCTGGTCGATACCGGCACCGCTTACCTTTGTTCCGCCAAGAGGAGCATCATGTCCGTTCTCTACGAGCTTAGCATAGAGTTCAAGAAGCTCTGTGTTGCTTGTTGGGTATGCATCAAATCCAGCTTCCTCAAGCCAATCCTGACGATAGAATGTTACGAATGTATATGTTGTGTTACCATATGGTCTGTAACCAAGTACAAGATAATCCTCGTCAGCAAGCTTTGTATAAGCGTCATTGCCGTAATCTGTCATCTGCTTCCAGTATGTAGGAGCGATCTGCTTGAACTCTTCTACATCATAAGGCTTAATATAACCTTCTGACTGCCATGTAGCAAGCTTATCGTAGTCATACTCCATACAAATTGTAGGAAGTGAATCAGCAGCTGCAAGTAAGGAGTAGTCTGTCATAACATCAGAACGTGTAATACCAACATACTTTACATCGATGTTGTACTTATCACCAAAGTTCTCCTGTACCCACTGTGTCCAGTAGTTGTTCTCAACATCTGCGCAGCCGTTTCCTGATGATCCTCTGTCGTATACAGGAATCTCAAGTGTAACCTTCTCAGCGAATGGTTCCCAGCCATCAATACCTGCTGTACCTGTGGAATCTGAGCTAGAAGCAGCCTGTGTTGTTGTCTCCTGAGTGTTACCTTCTGTTGATGGAGCCTGTGTTGTTGTCTCATCCTGCTTAGAAGTTGCTGTAGTAGAATTTGTGTCAGATGAATTGTTACATCCTGCTAATGTGCTGACTGCCATAGCACCTACAAGTGCTGTAGCAACAGCCTTCTGAAGAGTATTTTTCTTCATAACTTAATCCTCCTTTAAAGATAAAGTATACATAGTTTATATTTGACCCCCAGCATCTGGGGGAAACTATCAAAGCTTAATTATACCGGCTCTTAAATAATTATTAGCCCTTTACTGCTCCTATCATAGTTCCCTGTACGAAATACTTCTGAAGGAATGGGTATATAATAATGATAGGAATTGTTACGAACATGATGCTCGCTGCTCTTAATACTTCAGGAGTTGACTGAACAACACCACCTGTATCAAGGGATGATGTCTGTGCCTCAGATGCAGATGCTACAAGCTGATAGAGCTTATACTGAATCATCTTAAGGTCAGCCTTTCTTGTATAGTACATATTATCTGCATATGAATTCCAACGTCCTACTGCGTAGAACAGTGAAAGTGTTGCAAGGATAGGCTTTGAAAGAGGAAGTACAATCTTACCAAGAATCTGGAAGTTGCTTGCTCCATCGAGGAATGCTGATTCCTCTAAGCTGTCCGGAATAGTACTCTGGAAATAGTTCTTCATGATAAGCATGTTATATGGAGAATATATAAGCGGTAAAATGAGTACCCATGCTGTATCAAGAATGTGTAAATCCTTATAAAGAAGATATGTAGGAATTATACCGGCTCCGAAATACATAGGAACCATAAGTATAAATGTGATAAACTTCTTACCTTTAAGTCTTGTCTTTGAAAGTGGGTATGCAGCACATGTACATACTAGCATACCAAGTGCAGTGAATATCAATGTAATAACTGCTGAGAATCCCATCGAATATGTCATCGACTTATCTGCAAATACGCTCTTGTATGCATCGAAGTTGATATCCTTAGGCCAGAAATATACGCTCATTGACATAACTGCCGTGTTACCTGAAATTGATTTAACAGCTACATGCAGGAATGGCAATACACAAGTTGCACATAGGAGTATGATGATTGCCATCATGACGAAATCACTTACTCTGAATTTATTTACTGCATGAGTTCCGCCTGATGAAGCTGAAGCCTCACTTGCTTTATCTTTCTTCTTACCCATTATGTATGCACCTCCTACAGTAATCCGTCTTCGCCAAGTCTCTTGGCTACATAGTCAGACATTAATACAAGTATAAGACCAATCAACGACTGGAAAAGACCAACTGCCGTTGCCATACTGAACTTACCGTTTCCAAGACCCTTGTTATATACATATACAGCAAGCTGATACTGGAAATCCTTAACCTGCGAGTTATCAAATGCTGTAAGACGCTCGAGGTTACTTCCCATCACACGTCCAAGGTTCATAATAAGGAGTGTAACGATTGTACTCTTGATACCAGGAAGTGTTATATGCCACATTCTCTTCCAACGGTTAGCACCGTCAATCATTGCTGCTTCGTATAACTCTCCGTTAATACCTGTAATTGCTGCCAGGTACATGATTGTACCCCAGCCCATTCCCTGCCATACACCTATCAGCAGGTATGTAAATGCCCAGTGCCATTTCTCATTGAGGAATGGAATACCTTCTTTGATTATTCCGGTCTTTAAAAATGCTATATTTACAAGACCAGATGAAGGCTTGAACATTGTAAGTGCAACGCTTCCGATAATCGCCCATGAAAGGAAATGTGGAAGATAAAGTATTGTCTGTGAAACCTTCTTGAACTTCTGGTATCGAAGTTCGTTAAGCATAAGTGCAAGTATGATAGGCATCGGGAATCCAACAAGCAAATCAAGCAAATTGAATACTATTGAATTTCTGAGTGCTCTTGAAAAATCCGCATCTTTAAAAATTTTCTGGAATGTCTTCATTCCAACCCATGCACTGCCGTCATATCCTTTTGCTGGCTTGTAATCCATAAATGCCATCCTGAGTCCAGGATAAGCTGCATAGTTAAACACTATAACAAGTGCCACAGGAAGTATCAGCATCACATATAGCTGCCAGTCTCTCTTCAAAAACCCCATTGGATTCTTGCTCTTAGCAGCCATCACAATAGGCGGTTTCTGGACTTTTGTCTTTCCCATACTTAATTCCTCCGTTTTCATTGGCGTATTACTTATTGGTTATTTTTCACAACCACACCTCTTTTTCATAGGTCAATTATATACATTTTACTTAAATACTTCTATGCAAATATATCTTAAAACATTGCAAAAACGACTTTTTGTTATTAATCTTTTGTTCATTTTTTGTCAACAATGTTTGTTTTTATTGTTAGTTACAACATCATATTATGTATTTTTGTGCCTTATTTATGTGTTTTTTTGTTTTAGAAATCGTTTTTGTTGGTTGAAATTACTATTTTGTTGAGATATAATATAAAGGAACCAAACGATTCCTACTTTTGTTGTTATTTATGTGTATTTTTACATACTATAATTTTATTGTTTCGTACAGATTAAGTTTCAAAAGCACCTATATATTATATTGTGTGTTTAGGAGGAATGCATAGATGAGCAAGCCAAAAAAAGTAATAACCGAATACCGTCACTATGAGTTATCGCCTGAATTTCCGCTGCTTGTCCTGCATGGTGAGCGCTGGCATATATCAGATGTCAAAGCCGACAGGCTGCATTTTCATAACTGCCTTGAGATAGGTGTGTGTCATTCGCATAGCGGGCGATTAGACCTTGGAGACCACTCTGTTGCATATAAAGCAGGTGATTTTACATTTATTGCCAGAAATTATCCTCACACTACATATTCAACTCTCGGTGGAAAAAGTCTCTGGTCATATATCTTTGTGGATATTGACGAGTTTTTCAAAAGCCAGTCGCTGCTTAATACGTCGGGCTCACTACTTCCATCGCTCAGCTATTATATAGGAAACAAAGACTCTTCGCCGCGTCTTTACAGCTACATTATGGCTGTCATAGACGAGATGACCGAGAGACAGCCGGGATATCTGACAAGCGTCACAGGGCTTATGACTGCCATCCTTATAGAAATCACAAGACTGTGTGAACATGAAGCTCCGGCGCAGAAGCCTCTTGCCAACACAAGCATGCTGTCGATACATCCTGCGCTTAACTACATACATGACAATTATATGCAGCAATTTCCGATAGAAGTTCTTGCTGACATGTGCCATCTGAGCGTCACCCACTTCAGGCGTACATTCAACACGATTATGGGAATAAGCCCTCTTGAATTTGTCAACAATACGCGGATAGAGCATGCCTGCCTTCTGCTTTCAAGTACTGACTCATCAATCCTTGAAATTTCAGAGCAGGTCGGTTTTCATTCCGTTTCCAGTTTTAACCGCGCTTTCGTCAAGCTGATGGACTGCTCTCCAAGAGAATGGCGAAAGAGAAATACCAACGGAGAATCCGTCATGAAAAAGAAGTCAGTACTAGAATATCATGGCTGGATGTAGTATAATGTACATATATATATCAGATTTATTTTTTTTACGGAGGTTTTGTTATGACCACAGCAATTTCGTCGGACATTTATGCCGAACATGCAGCCATTGAGACAGGCTCAGGCTATCGAATGACATATAATTTCGGAAACACACCAAGTGCAGACAGCATAGGTTCAAGGCACATAACCCAGGTTTACCCTGAGGATGATTTTTCATATAAAAAGGGCTATGGTTTTTTAACTGAGGAGGCGAGAAAATCCGACCCTAATCTCAAGATTGATGAAATCAATGACGGATTTTCACCACAATACTGGTATTCGGATGCCAAGCTTATCAATACGCAGGCTGATGAGAACGGTATTTATCTTGAGAACGGTATTCTTGACGGCGGATATATTCCTCTTACTTTCAAAGCGACTGTGCCACATCAGGGCAACTACAAGGTTACACTTGTTCTGTCTGCCGGAGATACACCGATAAAAGGAATTACCATATTCTCCGGAAGAAGGCGTCTTGAATCACTCAAAGGTGATTATTGTCCGCATGAAGTGCGCGCATATGTATTCAATGTGAATGTATGCGACATCATTCCGCGCGGTCATGAGGAAGAATTCACTGACAAGACTATTGATATAACGATAATAGGAAGCAGACCTGTTTTCACAACACTTACTATAGAAGAATTCGATACACCTACCATATACATAGCCGGTGATTCCACTGTGACAGACCAGCCTGCATGCTACCCATATTACCCTGAGAGCAGCTACTGTGGCTGGGGACAGTTTTTCACATACTATGTGTCAAACTTAGCTGCCGTGTCCAACCACTCACATTCAGGTCTTACAACGGAGAGCTTCCGCTCGGAAGGTCACTACGATATAATCAAGAAATATATCAAGCGCGGCGATTACTGCCTGTTCCAGTTTGGACACAACGATCAGAAACTTCCTCATCTTGCCGCTGATACCGGCTACTCTGACAATCTCAGAAGATATATAGATGAGATAAGAAGCTATGGCGCAACTCCTGTAATTGTGACTCCTTTGGCAAGAAGCACATGGAAAGGAAGCGACGGTACATACAATGACCTTTTACATGACCATGCAGAGGCATGCAAAAAGATTGCGGCTGAGAAAAATGTTCCTCTTATCGACTTACATCAGGTCAGCATGGACTTTATAAAGAAGGTCGGCCTTACCAATTCCGTCCGTTATTTCTATCCTAAAGACTACACACACACGAACGATTTCGGTGCATATCTTATGGCAGGCTTCGTAGCTAAAGAAATCAAGCGTATACATGACATCTGCCCTATTCCAATCCGCACATCACTTTGCGGCAAGGTATATGACCCTGTTATGAACATGAAGCGCCCTATGACAATGGAAGAGCTTATGGAATCCGATGATTTTGTTCCTCCAATGCAGATACATGAAGCTACACCTCCTGCACATTTGAAAAATGTTCCTATTCCTAATGCCGCACCCCTTTGCAAGGTTTCATACACAGACCTTGATGACTGTGCATCCAAAGAGCTCATAATACACATGGCTGAGCTTGGATACATTCATAACACAGACGGTGCTTTTAAGCCGGATGAAAAGATGAGCCGTATTGATGCAGTCAACATGGTAACAAAGGCTGCTCATTTTGTCCCTGTCAACGTATACAACGATATGTTCACAGATGTTGTCGGACATGAATGGTACGCAGGTGTTGTAGAATGTGCATATGCCAACGACATTGTCGATGCTGCACTTTTAGACGGCAAGACCTTCAAGCCTGAGAAGCCTGTTACATCCGAAGAACTAGCATCATTCTGTGTCAACGCATTCAGAAGCAGAATAATTAACAATAACATTGCAGATTATAATAAAGAAGTTAAATGTTCCGACTGGTTTAAAAAATACGTCAGCGCAGCGGCATTTCTCGGATATATAACCGATAATTTTGAAGGAAGTCATGAGCTGACACGCGAGGAAGCCGTGAAATATATCAAGCTTCTTATTGAACATATTTAATAATAATAATAATAATAATGATATGATGGTCAAAAAGTATTTT
>OGOW01000196.1_pt1 | contig 75412 bp, 59 predicted proteins | sample 1552781 | NCBI WGS metagenome assembly OGOW01 (sample SAMEA2580145, study PRJEB22360) | human gut metagenome | biome: human gut; feature: human-associated habitat; material: faeces | place: Denmark | collected 2008/2010
CGGTACGTACGGTGCTGTGAGAGGACGGCGGTTAGTCACCGCCTCCTACTCGATTAGAAGTAATTTTTGTGATTGACAATTTTTTTAATTGTGTTATGCTGATGATGCGAAAATGTATAAATAATAAAAAACGTATCATTATATTGAAAAAGAGGTAGCATATGAATGACAAGAATTTAGCTTACTGCAGCGAATGTGAAGATTTAGTGGAATTTACAGAAAAAGAAGAAGTAATTGAAGAAACTTATAAAGGAGAATCTGTTAAATTTATTTTTAAAGTAGGTCGTTGTAAGGAGTGCGGACATGAAGTTGCAACAGATCTGGATTATAATACAAGAAGATCATTAGAGAAGATAGAAGCATATAAGAAATTAAAAGGGATTATTTTAGAACAGGAAATAGCTGAAATTTTAGAAAAATATGATGTTGGAAAAGAAGCACTGGCGGATATTGCAGGGTTTGGCAAGGCAACGATAAAAAGGTATTTTGAAGGATATATTCCTGCCAGACAGTATTCGGATACATTACATGAGTTTTTAAATAATGAAGAGGAATTTTATAATAAAGTAGAAGAGAATAAATATAAGTTAAAAGAAAATGCTTATAGAAAGCTTATGGTCAGATATTCTGCGTTGAAAGAGATTTCAGATTCTAAAATTAATCAGGTAGCTAATTATATTATTACAAGACTGGGGGAGGTTACGCCACTGGCATTGGAGAAATTATTAGGTTTTTCTAATGGAGTTAATTATGCATTAAATGGAGAAAAATTATTATCGGAAGAATGTCAGGCATGGCAGCATGGATATGTATATCCGGAGATATATAATAAATACAAAAAATATAAATTTAATCCGATTGACAGTGGAATAAAAAGTACACATGGATGTATGCTGTCAAAACTCTCAAAGGATGAGATGCAGGCAATAGATTTGGTAATAAAAACATTTGGAATTTATTCTCCTAAGACACTTGAATTGATAAGCCATTCTCAGGATCCGTGGATTGAGAAAAGGATTGGATACAGAGATGACGAACCTGGAAATGAAGTGATAGATGAAAATTCATTAAAAAATTACTTTATAAAGAATCGATTAAATTCAGAAGAAAATATTATGTCGTATATCATGGATGTATTAAAAAAATAAACAGGTCGTACAACGGAAGAGAAAAAACCACCCTGTCACATCTTGCATTTATTACTTCATCTTGCTAAAATTTAATAGAATTATCAAAAATTCAAAAAATAAAATAAAATTACAATCAAGGAGGAAATGAAGATGAAGAAAAGAAGTATTTCTTTACTGGCAGGTCTGTGTATGCTGACATCAACACTTGTTCCGCTGAATCTGTATACAGCTTCTGTATCAGCAGCACCGGCAGCGAGTCTTGCAGAAAGCACAGCCACAGATGCTGACAGGGACTCTCTCGAAGGAAAGTATGTGAATATCGCACTTGTAGTAGATACCACAGGTTCTATGTACAGTGATATTCAGGCTGTAAGAGAGAATTTAAGTGAATTTGTACAGAAGATTAAGGATAGCGGAGCGAAGCCGAGAATTTCCCTGATCGATTACAAGGACGTGCAGATTGATGAGCCGACCACACTGCATAAGGCAAAAGACTATAGTGTATGGTTTGATGAGAGTCAGATTGATGAATTAAAGGTTCAGATTGGAAATCTTGAAGCAGACGGCGGCGGTGATACACCGGAAAGTCTGGTTGATGCACTGGGATTTGTAGTAAATGATAAAGTAATGACATGGAATGACTATGCTGCAAAATTTGCCATCGTTGTGACAGATGCCGGTTATAATGAGACAAACCAGTGGGGCTACAAAGGCATGGATGAAGTGATTGATCAGTTAAAGGCAAAAGGAATCCGTACCACAGTAGTTACACACAAAGGACAGCTGACTTATACATGGGATGATAAGACAGAGAGCTATTTAGGAGGCGAAGAAAGTATTCTGTTAGAGGATGAATACAAGGATTTAACAGAGAAAACAGATGGAAAGATTATTGACCTGACTACTGACTTTGCTGCTGAGTTAAATGACTATGCTTCTGAAATCATTGCAAAGACAGCAGGAACAGAAGTTCCGGATGATTATGTAGGTGTTACAGGTGTCGAGCTTGGCGATGATGTATCCATTCCGACAGACAGTGTATACAACTATCCGGTAACCGTAAAACCGGTAAATGCTACCAACAAGGTGATTTACTGGAGTGTTGAGGACGAGAGTATTGCAACCATCAATACCGAACTCACGGATGAGAAACACTGTGTAGTAAACGCACTGAAGCCTGGTACAACAAAATTAATCGCAAAATCAGCAGATGGCGGTTATACAGCATACTTTACAATTACCATCGCTGATGTAGTAAGTAAAGATGATTCTTCCGTTACTACAAAGGTGGACAAGGTAGTAGATATTTTATCAGACACAGAGTCAAAGACAACAAAGGCAGTATTGAGATCTTCAGAGGACAAGACTGAAATCGATGCAGACACCTTAAAAGATATCTTCGTTGCTACAAAGGATAATAACAAAGAGATGGAATTCAACTTTGTAGATGAAGAGGGCGATGACCTTTACAGCTGGACATTCAAGGGCGAGAACATCACAGATGCTTCAAAGACAATCACAACATTTAAGATTAACCCGGATGCAGCAAGCAAGGATCTCGAAGGAAAAGATGCGGATGCAGTTAAGAAAGTAGAAGAAGGTCTTGCAGCAGTAAAGGCGGCAGACGATTCTGAGATTATTCACTTCAGACATGAAGGAGAACTTCCTGGTAAGGCTGAGATCAAAGTAAAAGTCGGATTTGACGATGCTGACGACATGGGATTATATTACTTTAATCCGGAAACAGGAAAATTTGAACTTGTAAATGCAAAGGTTGTTGTAAAAGACGGTTATGCTACATTTGAAATTGCGCATTGCTCTGATTATGTACTTTCCAAAGTTGATTTAACAAAGACTGCGGAAACAGAAACAAAGGCAAATACAGAAACAAAAGCAACAGAAACCGTTGCAGGTGCGGAAGAAACAAAGGCTGAAACAACTACAGCAGCAAAGGACGCATCCATCCCTAAGACAGGTGATAATGCGGCACCGGCAGCAGCAGCTCTGGCAGCAGTTATGTCCGCAGCAGCAGGTGCTGTAGCATTTTCAAGAAAGAAAAATGCCAAATAATCAATTCAGAAATATTTTTCGGTGAAATTATTACCCTGTCGAATATGGCAGGGTAATTTTTTATTTCTTTTCCGCACAACACCTTGTCAACTTCACGGGATTATGCTAAAATTTAACAGTCATTGATCGGAAAGACAACCATCCGGGGTATATTTCCCCGGCAATATAGATTTAGGAGGATTTTAAAATGGCATCAGATAAGAAAGTCGAAGCAATTACGTCCATGGATGTTGATTTTGCCCAGTGGTATACCGATGTGGTAAAAAAAGCAGAACTGATGGATTATTCCAGTGTAAAGGGATGTATGATTTTCAAACCCGCAGGATATGCACTCTGGGAAAATATTCAGCATGAATTAGATAAAAGATTTAAGGAAACAGGCGTACAGAATGTGTATATGCCAATGTTTATCCCGGAAAGTCTTTTACAGAGAGAGAAAGATCATGTAGAAGGTTTCGCTCCGGAAGTTGCATGGGTAACACACGGAGGTTTACAGCCATTACAGGAGAGAATGTGTGTAAGACCTACATCTGAAACATTATTCTGTGATTTTTATAAAGACGATATCCAGTCTTACAGAGATCTGCCGAAGGTATACAACCAGTGGTGTTCCGTAGTAAGATGGGAGAAAGAGACAAGACCGTTCCTGCGTTCCAGAGAGTTCTTATGGCAGGAAGGACATACCGCTCATGCGACAGCAGAAGAAGCAGAGGCAAGAACACAGCAGATGTTAAACCTCTATGCAGATTTCTGTGAAGATTTCCTTGCTATTCCGGTTATCCGCGGACGTAAGACAGATAAGGAAAAATTCGCAGGTGCAGAAGCTACTTATACCATCGAAGCTTTAATGCATGATGGTAAGGCATTGCAGTCCGGTACAAGCCACAACTTCGGCGACGGATTTGCAAAGGCATTTGGTATACAGTATACAGACAAAGACAATAAGTTAAAATATGTACATCAGACATCCTGGGGTATGACCACCAGACTGATCGGTGCAGTTATCATGGTTCATGGCGATGACAATGGACTGGTATTACCGCCGAAGCTTGCACCGGTACAGGTAATGATCGTGCCAATCATGCAGAAAAAAGAAGGCGTGTTAGACAAGGCATACGAATTGAAGGAAGTATTGTCAGGATTCAGGGTAAAAGTAGATGATACGGACAAGAGTCCGGGATTCAAGTTCGCAGAGCAGGAAATGAGAGGAATTCCGCTCCGTGTCGAGATTGGACCAAAGGATATCGAAGCAAATCAGGCAATTATTGCAAGAAGAGATACCGGAGAGAAGGTAACGGTTTCCCTCGATGAACTTCAGGCTAAGGTTGGCGAATTACTCGAAACCATCCAGCATGAGATGTTAGAGAGAGCAAGAAAGCACAGAGATGCACATACCAGCGTTGCTGTCACATATGACGAGTTCAAGGATGCCGTAGCAAATAAGCCTGGATTTATCAAGGCTATGTGGTGCGGAGATCAGGCATGTGAGGACAAGATTAAAGAAGAAACCACTGCCACTTCCAGATGTATGCCATTTGCACAGGAACAGTTATCCGATGTATGCGTATGCTGCGGAAAACCTGCAAAGAAGATGGTTTACTGGGGCAAGGCATACTAAAATGAAGATTATATTACCGGACAGTGTAAAGAGAATCATCGGGATTCTGGAAGAAAACGGTTACGAAGCTTATGCGGTGGGCGGATGTGTGCGTGACAGCCTTCTTGGAAAACAGCCAAAGGACTGGGATATCACCACATCTGCAAAGCCGGAGCAGGTCAAGGCACTGTTCCACAGAACCATTGACACGGGCATTGAACATGGCACGGTTACGGTCATGATGCATCATGAAGGGTATGAGGTAACGACATACCGGATTGACGGAAAGTACGAGGATGGCAGACACCCGAAAGAAGTGATTTTCACACCGAGTCTGGAAGAAGACCTGAAGCGCCGGGATTTTACGATCAATGCCATGGCATACAGTGACCGTACCGGGATTGTGGATAAATTCCACGGAGTGGAGGATCTGCAGTCACACATTATCCGCTGTGTGGGTGTGGCAAAAGAGCGGTTCACGGAAGATGCCCTGCGGATCTTAAGAGCGGTGCGGTTCAGTGCTGCCCTGGATTTCTCCATCGAAGAGGAAACCCTGCAGGCACTGACGGAATTAGCACCGAGTCTGCGGAAAATCAGCCGTGAGAGAATACAGGCAGAGCTGGAGAAGCTGCTTATGTCCGACCATCCGGAACGTGCAGAGCTTCTGTTTTTCACCGGAATTATTCCGGAGATCTTTGACGGATGTCCGCAGGTAACGGCACAGGAGAGCCTCGCGGATATGCTCGCACAGTTATGCCGATCGCCAAAGCAGCATTATGTCCGCTGGAGTCTGTTTCTCGGCGGCCTTGCATATGAAGGTGTATTAAAAAGTCTGAAATTCGACAATAAGACGATACGGATCTGCGAAAAATACCATGCATATCGGCAGGAAAAGCTGTGTGCGGACAAATCAGCGATCCGTCATCTGGCGGTAAACATAGGCAGTGATATTTTCTTCGATTATCTGGATTTCCGCCAGGCAGTCGGGAATGAAGATCCGCAGGTGCTTGAGCAGGTGCGGAGACTGTATCAGGAGATCGTGGACGATGGAGATGCACTCAGTCTGAAAGAACTGGCAGTCAATGGAAAGATTCTGTCAGAGTACGGAATTGGTCCGGGTGCAGAGATGGGCAGGATTCTGAATGAATTATTCGACCTGGTTCTGACCGATGCCGGACTGAACGAAAAAGAAATGTTATTAAAAATTATCAGTTCTAAAAAAACATCTTGATAATATATTAAAAATAGGATATACTATCAGTAGATGATAAAGAGATACGATTCCTGGGGTGTTCGATAACCCCGTATATTTTGAACCTACATTTGTTTAAACGGGATTCCTATATTGCTGACAGGATGGAAAGCCTCCTGCGAGTGGACTTCAGAATGTTTAGCTGCGGTTGCCCACCTAGCTTCGCTAGGACTCAAAAGTGCGGGACCGGCATCTTGGGATTTATGCAATAAGAGAAGAGATAGACTGTCGTAAGACAGTCTGTTTTTGCATTTGAAAACTTTTATTTTAAAGGAGGAACTGTGTGCGGAATAAGAAATTGATCACTGCGTTATTTGTCTGTATTGCGGTGCTTATACTGGTGCTGGTGTACAGGGGAATGGGAGGAAAAGAGAAAAGTCCGGATGGGAATTTCGTGACCACCGGTCAGGCGGCGCGTGCCGTGGCACTTCTGGTCGCAACCCGGGATGACTGCGAGAGTGCGGCGGGGCATTTTTCAAAGAACGAGGAATGGTATGTGCCGTACATGAATCTGCTGTATGAGCGGGAATATTTTACCGAGAAACAGTTTATTCCTTCCAAAAAAGAGGCAGAATCGGTATTTACATATAAGAAACTGGAAAATCTGTATGAAAATATGGGCATTACGGATAAGAAGCTGCTGTCTTTCGTGAAGAACAACAAATCGTCCCAGGGCATTACAAATGAGAAATGGGCGGAGGTTGTTTCTGCGATGGCAGAGAAGCTGGCGGGGGACAGCACAAAGGAAATCGATCTGACCGTGATTGCCAGCCAGACAAATGTCACTTCCATGGAGAAATGGACGGCGGTAACGTCTGCGGGAAATTATAAATTTACCGGTCTGGAACTGGATTATTACATGGATAAACATATTAAGGCACTGGTGAAGTCGGATGAGATTCTCTGCGTGACGGAACTGGTATCTTCCAGTATTACCTATCCGAATGTACTTGTTACCAGTGTGCAGAGCGGTCAGCTCAACGTCTTTATTAACGGCATCGTCCGGACGTTTGAGGTGGATGACAAGGATCTGTCTGCCACGAATGCGATCGCCGATTTGTCCCTGAAGAGTGGAAAAGTCACGGATTATAAGATAAAGCAGGGGTATGTCAGTGGAAAACTGTTAAAGTATACGGACCATATGGTGGAAATCGAAGGACAGGGTAGCTATGAGATAGCGGATGGATTCCGGGCATATAAGACCTATGGAAATATTGAGTCAAAGACCTTGTATGATATGGTGGTCGGTTATGACGTGCAGAAGTTCCTGATTGAGGACGGGAAATTGTGTGCGGTGCTGATTGACCGGAATTTTGTGGCACAGAATATCCGTGTGGTATTAAAAACGAACGGATTTCAGGATATTTATCATGACAGTGTACGGATTACGTCCGCAGGGGAATATCAGTTTACCTATGGAACGGAGACGAAGAAATTCACTGCCGGAGAGGAATTTACCATTACGCAGGATAGTAAATATCTGGAATCTGGCAGTCTGACGATCCGCCCGATGACAGCGGATGGGAAGATAACACTGGCATCTCTGGAGCGTGGTTACGGCAGTCCGTCCTACCGCGGTTCAATCGAGGTCATTAAGACGGAACATGGTCTTGTTCTGGTCAATGAACTTCCGTTAGAGCAGTATTTATATGCCGTTGTGCCGAGCGAAATGCCGTATACCTATCAGACAGAGGCATTAAAGGCACAGGCGGTCTGTGCCAGAACATATGCGTATAAACACATGGTATCGAACGATTATGCATGGCTGGGTGCTCATGTAGACGACAGTACCTCATATCAGGTATACAACAATTCCGAAGAGCAGACCACGACATCGCAGGCGGTGGATGACACATACGGACAGATTATGACCTGTAACGGCGGGCCAATCAGTGCGTTCTTCTATTCGACTTCCTGCGGCAGCAGTACGGATGCCACGATCTGGGGCGGAAGTGGTTATGAGTATATCCGCGGAAAGCTGTTAAGCCAGGAAAACCCATCCCTTGATCTGAAGGACGAAAGCCAGTTCCGTATGTTTATTACGAACAATTATGACACCTGGGATAAGAATTATGCATGGTACAGATGGAATGTAACCATGCCGCTGGCAGAGATTTCCCAGGGAGTAAATCAGATCATCGGCTCATTGTATAGCTCCGGTCCGGAGAAGGTACTGACACTCGAAGGCGGTCAGTATGTGAGCAGGGAGATAAGCAGTGTCGGAAATGTGCAGTCCGTGGAAACGGGAACAAGAAATACCGGGGGTGTCCTTGATTATGTGATTATCCACGGGGATGCTGCTACGGTAATGGTGCGTACCGAGTCCTATATCCGTAAGATATTTAATCCATACGGACTGGATATCAATAAGAATGACGGCAGTACCGTAAATACATTCACAGGACTTCCGAGTGCGTTCTTTGTACTGGATGAAGTGCGGGACGGGGATAATAACCTGACCGGCTATCTGATACAGGGCGGCGGCTACGGACATGGAGCCGGCATGAGCCAGAATGGTGCAAATACCATGGCTGGTGACGGTTATTCCTGTCAGGATATTCTGCAGTTCTTTTATACAAATATTAATATTGAAAACCTGTACTAATTAAGGTTACGCAGCATAATCTGCTTGCGGATGCCCTGATTCTGTGCAAGGGTGTCGAGGACTTCTCCCAGATGAATCTGCTCTAAACCGGACAGCAGATGATCACAGGTACGGGGGAAGTCCTTTTTCTGGAAAATCAGTGTTTTTCCGGGGATACGGTAGGCATCGATTAGTGCATAAAAATCACCCTGTGTAAAGTCATCCACCGGATTGTCGATAAGAATTGCACGGATGTGGGAAAAGTCCAGCGGTTTTCCGCCGGAAAGTGGATAAGCATCTAAAGTACTTACTTTGATATAATGGGAGGACAATTCCCCCGCACCCTGCGAGTAATCCGCCAGTTCACAGGTATAGAGTATTTCTCCATTTTCCTCGGAAATAATAAGGGACAGTACAAAGCTGCGGTTTTCCAGTTCCCTTGCATCAATGATTCTGGCAGATCTGTCGTAGAGTGTGTGAAATTCAAACCCGGATAAGTAGGTGTACAGATGTGTGGCATGAAGGACGGATGGAAGTATCAGCAGGATTATGCTGAAAATAAATGCAGCACCGGTAAACGTCAGTGCAGGAAGCTTTTTTAATGGAAGTCCGTAATACAACTGGGCGGAAATATACATCAGCAGGCTGAGGGTAATGGAAAGCACCGGTTCTACAGTGTAGGTCATTTCTGTTAGGAAGAACTGGGTCAGGCACAGGAAATACAGGAAAACAGTGGTCCGTTTCATACAGTGTCTGGCAGTGTCCGCATCATGGAAAAAACTCTCTTTCGTCAGCAGATGACTCCAGGGCGACAGAATCACAAAGGAAAAAAATATTACAAGAAGTATTTTTAATATATTAAAAAAGGATAATTCCCAGTCCGGAAAAAAGGATTCACGGAACAGGGAAAAGAAACTGCGGTAGTCAATACAGAAAAATTCATAAATAACGGTAATGGTAATCGGGACAATGATAAAAAGGTACAGGAATTCACTTAAACGGCTGCGGATTTCGATGGATTTTCGGGCAATCAAGAAGCAGCAGAGAAATATGCACAGGGCAATGAATAATACCATCGTTCCGGGAAGCAGATTTTCATGGACGTATTTAATCAGCATCAGCACGCCGAAAACCGCCAGCAGAAAGGATTTGACATATCTCTTACAATGGATATAGAGATGGAGCTTTCCAGAGACTTTTTTCTGTTCGAGCAGATAGAATACCAGTTTTAAGTACAGCAGGGAAAGGACAAAGATGCCGGTCAGAATCATGGCACCGGTCAGGATATCCAGTCTTTTTGCAAAATACACGGAAAAGAGAAGAGCAAGCCCGGTTTCTTCCGTAAGCAGCAGCTTCCAGATGCCGTTTGTGGATAATTTGTGGTTGTCAGCAAACATAATAACTCCTCTACAATTTTTTTAATGGAAAGCGCAGGATAAGGTCTTTCATATCCCTGCGTTTGTTTACATCTCCTGCGGCAATCGGCATAAGATACGGCAGGGAAAAGCTTTTCAGCGAAGCAAGATGCAGCCCGATCATTAATACCCCCAGTACGATTCCGAAAAAGCCTAGGAAATAGGACAGGAGTAAAAGGGCATATTTTAAAATACGGAAAGCCGAGGATAATTCATTATTCGGAATGGCAAAAGAAGACAGTGCCGTGAAAGCGACAACTACAACGATTACCGGGCTGACAATGCCGGCGGACACTGCTGCCTGTCCGATGATAAGACCTCCGACGATGCCGATGGTACTGCCCATCGGTCCCGGAATACGGATTCCAGCTTCCCGCAGAAGTTCAAAGGCAAATTCCATGATAAAGACTTCCACCACACTGGGAAAAGGCACACTTGCTCTGCCGCCGGCAAAGGAGAAGAGCAGGTTTGCCGGAAGAATGTCTGGGTGGTAATTCATGACGGCGAGGTATACCGCGGGCAGACACAGGGAGAAAAACGCCGCCAGATAGCGGATAATTCTTGCAAGTGTGACAATGGTATAGCGTTCGTAATAATCATCCGGTGTTTTCAGGAAATCATTAAAGTTTGCAGGAAGAAGCAGGGCAACCGGAGTGTTGTCCACGAATAAGGTAATGCGCCCTTTCATGATGGCATGGACGGCGGTGTCCGGACGTTCCGTGGTCTGGTACTGCGGAAACGGGGAGTAGACATTTTCTTCCGTAAGCTGTTCGATGATACCGCTGTCTGTGAGGTTAGATATCTCTAACCGGTTAATCCTGGAGGTTATTTCCTGTAATACCTGCGTTCTTACGGTATTGTCCAGGTAGACCAGTGCAACGGTTGTGTTGGACTCTTTTCCCACGATAAATTCTCTGACTTTCAGATGATTGCTGCGGATTCGTTTTCTCATCAGGGCGGTATTGCATTTTAATGCATCGGCAAATCCTTCCCGTGAGCCGCGCATGACCTCTTCCCGTTCTGACGAGGATACACCCATCATGGGATAGCCTTTGCTCTTTATCTTGATCGCTTTGTCATATCCGTCAATGATTAGAACGGCATCTCCGATCATAACACCCATCAGAACCTCGTTGTAGGTGCTTAATTCATTTACATCCGTAATTCCGAGGGCATTTGCGGCGAGAAAACCATAGATTTCATTTTTTGGAAGATTCATCAGTTTGCCGAGCAGTTTTCCGATCACCGATTCCTCAACGGACATATTATCGACCGCCACTTCCACATAGTAAATGCAGGCATCGACGGTTTCGCTGCCAAGCTTCATAGTGTGTTTCTTTATGTCATCGCAGCCCTGGAACAGACGATCCAGAGTCTGGGAATTCCGGGCAAAAGAGAGGGATAGATTCTGGTTCATTTTTTTGCCACCTTTCTTTTTGGGTTATATATTAGGTAATTGCGAAACACTTAAATTTTTGTAAATGCATATGCAAATGAAACATTACACGAAGGCACGCTCTCGCTACATTCGGCTATGGCACTAGGGAATCTTCCCGGTTTACCGGGTCCCTCCCTAGTGCGTGGGTAGCGGTACTAAATACCGATTGTACTAAGGAATCTTCCCAATAAATTGGGTCCCTCCTTAGTACCTACCTCATAGTACCTTCTTAGTAATTGTTTGATTTGCATATACAATAAAGATAAATTATGAGTTTCGCAATTAACTATGGGTTATATATACAGATGCCAGGGTTGTGGGAGTACGAAGTACGGAACAATCCGTAAGGCATCTTTTGACCTTAACATCATATACATAGAGTATGTGAAAAAATGAATCAGAATATACAAAAAAAGTGCTTGACATTTCGTAGGTCTGGTGTTATGATTTCTGACATGAAAAAGACAGACGAAGGAGTCGTATATCAGAGATGATATGTGGCTCCTTTTTTTCATACCATTGTGCACAAAATCGTCTTAGTTTGTCGGAATACAGTTTAAGGAGGATACATACATGAATGTTTTAAAAAATCGTTTTTTGAAAAGAGCAATAGCGTTCAGCATGACCGCAGTGATGACCGTATCTGTATCTGTAATGGCATTTGCCGAAGATGGGACAGGGACACAATGGACAAGACTGACAAGAAAAGAACAGCCGAAAGTCAGTTATGAATTTGCACAGGATGAGCTGGGAGTGGTAAACTTTGCTCCGGAATGGGGAAATAAAGAAGCGAACATAGAAAGTATGATTTCTTATGTGGAAGAAGCACATGAGAAAGGAGTTAAAATTCTTCTGTTCCCAGAAATGTGTGTAACGGGATATGCGTATTCCAATGATCCGGATTCGGAAGTATACCAGATGGCGGTACAGAATGCAGAACCGCTGGACGGTCCTACGGCACAGGAATTTGCAGAACTTTCCGATGAATATGATATGTGGATTATCTACGGTGCAACCCAGACCGTGGAAGGAGATACGGAACATGCTTATAACTCAGCATTTGCGTGTTCCCCGGATGGAGAAGTAACCGCATATCAGAAGATTACCCCGGTAGAGGGTGACTGGTGTACACCGGGTGAAACACCGGTACTTCTGGATACTGAATACGGACTGATAGGTTTAAGCATCTGCTATGATACCTATGCAACACCGGAATTAGAGCGGTATTATGCAGCACTGGGATGTAATATTCTTTTGAATCCTACGGCTACATCAAGGAGCTACGGAGATATTGACGGAGACGGAGAAGTAGAAGACGAAGGATGGGAATGGTATTATAAAGACAGACTTGAAAGCATTGCATCCAGAGATGGCATGACGATTTTAAGTGCGAATCTGGAAGGATATGACGGACCGGAAGATGATTACAACTTCCCAGGCGGCAGTGTGATTATGCAGGGTGCATTTAACGGACCAAAGTATTATGCGGGTGCAGAAGATGCGGACGGAACAATTAATACAGATGCGGATATTATTACAGGAGAAGAAGGACTTCTTACAAATAGCACAGAACTGACAGCATCTACCGGTTCTACCTGCAGAAATCAGGATTTTAATCCGGAGTTATACGCAGAATTGTATGCAGAACTTGCTGAAAAACAGGCAAATGGAGAAGAATTATCCTATTATTCCGATGTGACGGACGGACCAAAGGCAGCAGTAGTGAATATGCCGGGAATCTGGGGCGATAAGGAAGCCAATAAAGAGGCAATGATAGAATATATCAAAGAAGCCGGGGAACAGGGTGTAGATATTCTGGTATTTCCGGAGACCGTACTGACCGGATATGAGTGGAAGCAGCCGGAAGATGATCCGTTTTATGCAGAATACGGAGTAGCCATGCAGGTGGCACTGGCAGAAACCATTCCGGGTGACACTACAAACGAACTTTCCGAATATGCAAAACAGTATGGAATGTACATTATTTTTGGAATGACAGAAAAAGAAGAAACACCGATTTATGATGAGGGTGTGGAAAAGGTTTACAATGCGGCAGCAATTCTTTATCCGGACGGCAGCATTGATTCCTATCGTAAAATTCATCGTGCAGGATATGAAGTAATGTGGTCAGTATGTGGGGATGAACCATATATCATTGATACAGAATGGGGAAAAGCAGGTATTGATATCTGCAGGGACGGTCATTTTTATCCGGAACTGGGAAGATATTATGCGGCATCGGGATGCACACTGTTCATTCACCCGACAGCAACTACAGGAAATCCATGGTATCGTGAAACAAGAATCGGTTCTTACACTGACAGGGACGGCATGGCAGCTATTACCTGCAACCTTCTGGGCGGCGACGGTACATACATCGGACCACAGGTGACAAGAGCAGCAGATTCCATACCGGATATTACGGATGAAGAATACTGGAAACAGGAAAACTGGACGGGCGGCGTATTTAACAGCACCAGTCTGATTATTACAAAATATCATGATCCGGAAACAGGAAGAACAGGAGTAAATCCAGAAACAGGATATGCCATTGATTTAAATGGAACAGGTTCCGAATCAGAGGGATTTGCGGAAAGAGGAACAAGTCCGATGGGACTGGAGATTGCAGACATGGATTTATCCGGCTGCGGATTCCGCATTGTGAATTTCAATGCAGCATTATTTTCAAAGATGTATGATAAACTTGCTCTTCTCTACAGGGAAGGATATGAATCACTGTACGGAGAAAATGCAGTGGCAGATTATGTGACAAAGAAACTGACAGAGACACCGCAGGAACCGGAAGTACCACAGGAGCCGGAAACACCACAGAATCCGGAAGTACCACAGAAGCCGGAAACACCACAGGAGTCAGAGACACCACAGGGAGCAGAACCGGTACAGCAGGTAACTCAGCCGGAGAAAGAAAGCCAGAGTGTCACAGCAGCCGTAGAGCCAAAATCAGAAAATGTCGTGCAGCAGGCACCGGCCACCGGAGATACAGCAGGGGTTGCAATGCTTGCAGTAATCATGGCAGCAGCAGGATTTGCAGCGTTTGTTACAAACAGCAGAGTAAGAAAAGAAAGATAATCATAAATACAGGTAAAGTAAGGCGGTCCCGGACCGTCTTATTTTATGCCCTGTTTTAATTGATAAAATATATGGAAGAGCCATAACCTGCTTGACAATTTAGGAAAAATGATTCAAAATGGTAGGGAGAGTATATGGAGGAGGAAAATGGCAATGAAAACAGCATTGACGATTGCAGGAAGTGATTCAAGCGGCGGAGCCGGTATTCAGGCGGATATTAAAACAATGATGGCAAACCGTGTGTATGCGATGAGTGCGGTTACGGCACTGACAGCACAGAATACAACGGGTGTATATGGGATTATGAATGTGACACCGGAATTTTTAAAGCAGCAGATAGATGCTGTTTTTACCGATATTTTTCCGGATGCCGTGAAGATAGGAATGGTATCGGAAGCATCCCTGATAGAAGTGATAGCAGAACGGTTGGGATATTATCAGGCAAGGCATATTGTGGTGGACCCTGTGATGGTTTCCACCAGCGGGACAAGGCTGATTCAGGATGAAGCGGTTGAAATCTTAAAGAAAGAACTGTTCCCGCTTGCAGAACTGATTACCCCGAATATTCCGGAAGCAGAGGTTCTGACAGGATTCGATATCCGGACGGCAGAAGATATGGAAAAGGCGGCAGAAAAAATCTGTGAAACATATCATTGTTCGGTATTGTTAAAGGGCGGTCATCAGGTACATACGGCGAATGATATTCTGTGCAGTGAAGCCGGCAAGGTATGGTTTAACGGAAAGAGGATTGATAATCCGAATACGCATGGAACGGGATGCACCCTGTCATCTGCAATTGCATCCAACCTGGCAAATAATATGCCACTTCGTGAAGCGGTAGGTGCGGCAAAGGAGTATATTTCGGCTGCAATTGCAGATATGCTGGATCTGGGCAGAGGAAGCGGACCGATGAACCATGGATTTGCACTGTGCAAAAAGAATCCGTAATTGTTCATTTGCCCATACAGATTAAGTGTTTCACAATAAATAGACAGTTATGAAGAAAAGGAAGAAAATAAGATGATAAAATTAGGAAGAAATGATGTATGCTGGTGTGGAAGCGGTATGAAGTATAAGAAGTGCCATTATAATTTTGACAGTAAGTTAGAGCAGGCAGAGCGGGAAGGACATGAAGTTCCGGGACATGATCTGATTAAGACACCGGAACAGATTGAAGGCATTAAGAAGAGTGCGGCGATTAATATTGCGGTGCTGGATTATGTGGGAGAGCATATCCGGGCAGGCATTACCACGGAAGAGATTGATAAATGGGTTTATGATGAGACCGTAAAGCGTGGCGGTATTCCTGCACCACTGAATTATGAAGGATTTCCAAAGAGTGTATGCACGTCACTGAATGACGAAGTGTGCCACGGTATTCCATCGAAGGATATTGTGCTGAAGGATGGAGATATTATTAATGTCGACTGCTCCACGATTCTGGACGGATATTTTTCAGATTCATCCCGTATGTATCTGATCGGGGACGTTTCCGAGGAGAAGAAGAAGCTGGTACAGGTTGCAAAAGAGTGCCTGGATGTAGGTCTGAAAGAAGTAAAACCGTGGGGATTCCTGGGCGATATGGGACAGGCAATCAATGATTATGCAGAAGAGCATGGCTATACGATCGTAAGGGAGATCGGTGGACATGGCATCGGACTTGAATTCCACGAAGAACCATGGGTAAGTTATGTATCAAAGCGCGGTACGGAGATGATGATGGTGCCTGGACTGGTATTTACGATTGAACCTATGGTAAATATGGGAAAAGCAGATATTTATGAAGATGATGAAAATGGATGGACAATATATACAGAGGACGGAAAGCCGTCAGCACAGTGGGAAATACAGGTATTAGTGACGGAAGACGGATATGAAATTCTCTCTTATTAAAGCATGGTTTGAATGTTAAGAAAGGGATATACGGATGAAAAATGAAGAATTGATATTATTGGTTGATGATGATCCGGGTAATTTAAAACATGCCCAGACGATTCTGGGAGAAGAGTTCCGCATATCTGCTACAACATCAGGGAAGATGGCAGTATCACTGCTTGACAGGATAATACCGGATTTAATACTGCTGGATGTGAATATGCCTGAAATGGATGGATTTCAGACACTTGCCGCTATCAGGGAAAAAGAAGGCGGGGAGAATATCCCGGTAGTATTTCTGACCGCAGACAGCGATGCCTCCACGGAAACCCGCTGTTTTGAGGCGGGTGCAATGGATTTCGTTGCAAAGCCGTTTGTGCCGCAGGTCCTGGTCAGCCGTGTCCGGAGGATACTGGAGAACAGGAAGTATCAGGAGCATCTGGAGGATATGGTTTCGACACAGGTTGATACCATTACACAGATGCAGGATGCGGTTATCATGGGAATTGCGAACCTGATCGAGAGCCGTGATGACAGTACGGGACTGCATGTTAAGAATACCCAGAAATATGTCCGGATTCTGACGAAAGAGCTGCGTGCAAGGAAAATGTATGCGGATATTCTGGACTATGATTATGAAGTAAATACCATCAAGGCTTCGGTTCTGCACGACATCGGGAAAATTAAAATTCCGGATGCCATTCTGCAGAAGCCGGCACGCTTAACGGAAGAAGAATACGAGATCATGAAGAAGCATGCGATCTACGGTGATGAGATTGTGGAGAAAATCATCGGAAACGTAGAACATGAGAAGTATGTGGATATTGCAAGAAAGATCGCGAGATACCATCATGAACGCTGGGACGGGACCGGCTATCCGGATGGCCTGGCAGGAGAGGATATCCCGCTGTGTGCAAGGATTATGTCGATTGCAGATGTTTTCGATGCCCTGTACCAGAAACGGTGTTACAAGCCGGCGATCCGGCCGGCAATAAAAGTATTTATGATCATGCAGGAAAATGCAGGGACACAGCTTGATCCGAATCTGGTCCGGGTGTTTCTGGACATAAGGAAACGGATTGAGGCAGAACTGGAAGAATAAGCGAATGAAGGCAGGGAAAACAGGATGGATGACAGAGTGGAAAATGGAAGCAGGAGAATCTTTCCATATTTAATTTATGCCGTGAATACTGTTTATATGGCGGTAATGGCGGTAGGACTCGGCTGGCCAAGCTGGGTTACGGCGGTGGCATTGTGTATATTGGCAGCAGGCATTGGTCTGCGGATATTACTGGGAAGGCAGAGCTATTTGGCGGCAATCTTCTGTGGTGTCGGAATCTGGGTAAATGTGATACTGTATTCCGTTTATACGGATTCGGTGCTGGATGTACTGGGTTCGGTAGCCGCAGTGGTTGTGCTGCTTTCTCTGTTTGATGTGATTGAGATACATTATATTTCAATGGCTGCAACAATTTTGTTTGTTATTCTTAATATATTTGTATTACATAAAGTCGAATTTTCGGGAGCATTGTCTGTTCTTGAATGTATCATGCAGTTTCTTGCCATATTCATACTGGAATTAATGGAAATTAAATTACTAAAAGACCGGATAAAAAGAAGCAGGGAGCTTGCAATTACCATGAAAGAACTGGAAGAAGCGAAACGTGCAAAAGATGATTTCATGGCAAATATTTCGCATGAAATCCGTACTCCGTTAAATTCAATTATCGGAATCGGGAATGAACTTCTGGATGCAAAGGTGGATGATGTGACAAAAGAGCAGTTGTATGACATTACGGTTGCCGGAAAAAATCTGATGTCACTGGTATCTGATATTCTGGACTTTTCCGAACTGGAAGCCGATACGATTGAACTGAAATTCGAGCCTTATAATATTACATCTGTGATTAACGATGTGGTAAACATGGCTTCTGCGTGGAATAAAGAGAAGAATCTGGAGCTGATTGTGGATTGCGAGGCAAATCTTCCGAACAGCCTGCTTGGCGACAGTCACAAGATCTACCGTGTGATTCTCCATTTGATGAATAATGCGGTGAAATTCACGGAACGAGGCGGTGTTATACTGTTTATCGGTGGAAGAAAAGAACAGTACGGCATGAACCTGATGATCCGGGTGCAGGATACCGGAATCGGTATGCGGTCGGAGGATGTCGAAGCATTGAAAAATACCTATAACCAGGTGGACAGCCGCCGGGACAGAAAATATGGAGGAATTGGTCTGGGACTTGCCATATCCAGAAAACTCGTGGCAAAGATGGGCGGACATATGCACATTGAGAGTGTTCCGCAGGTCGGAACTACGATAACTGTAATTATTCCGCAGAAATCACTGACCGATGTACCGATCGTGTCGGTAAAAGATCCGGAGGAAAAGAAAGCAGCATTCTATGTAAATGTGGATCGCTACCAGTACGGACAGATCCGGGAAGGCTATCTGGAATGTATACAGAGAATGTCACAGCAGCTTCAGGTAAAAGCCGTAAAATGTTCTACCATGCAGGAATTAAAACATTCCATGGAAACGGAGCAGTTCGGATTCGTATTTACGGCGGATGAGGAATATCTGGAAAACAAGGAATATTTTGACCGGCTGTCGGAGCAGCTGCAGGTGGTACTCATGGTAAACCGCGATTTCGATTTGAAAATGGTGGGAAGAAAGATTCAGCTGATTTACCGTCCGCTTCATGTATTTTCGGTAGCAACCGTTCTGAATGGGGAACGGCTGCAGCAGGATATCTATGAGGAGAGATGGCATAAAGACAGATTCCAGGTGGAAAATGCCCATATTTTAGTAGTCGATGACAGTGCGATGAATCTCAAAGTTGCGGCAAGTATGCTCAGACATTATGGTGTGGAGATTGAAACGGCTTTGAGCGGAAAAGAAGCCATCGAGAAGGTAAGCAGGAAGAATTATGACCTTATTTTCATGGATCATATGATGCCGGAGATGGATGGTGTGGAATGTATGCAGCGGCTGCATGAACTGCCTGTGGTAAGAGAGTGTCATACACCGATTGTAGCACTGACGGCAAATGCCATAGGCGGGGCAAGAGAGATGCTGATGGACGAAGGTTTTGATGATTTTGTGGCAAAACCGATTGAAAAATCTGCGATGGAGCGGGTGCTTCGTAAATTCCTGGATAAATTTGTCGTGGAAGTATCCGGAAATGAGGAAAAACCAGAAAATGTCTGGGTAAAAGGCATTGACCGGGAAAAAGGGCTGTCCTATTTTGATCATAATGAAGCGGATTACATGGACATTATTCACTGTTTTATTGAACAGTATGGGGAACAGAAAACAAAACTGGAACGGTTCTATGAGGAAAAAGACTGGGAAAATTACAAAATAATTGTTCATTCCCTGAAGGGGCAGAGCCTGACGATAGGTGCAGAGTCACTGTCGGAAAAGGCGAAACACCTGCAGGAGGCGGCACAGAAGAAGGATGAAGCATATATTGCGGCAAATCACGGACCGTTTATGGAAGAATATCAGGAAATTATGGACGGGCTGGAGGAGAGAACCGGTTTCTCAGGATCGTGGAAACAGGGCGGAAAGCCGGGACAGGAAAACCAGCCGGAATCCGCGGAAAACTGGAGTGAGTTTGCTGCCGCACTGGATCAGTTTGATCAGGGAAGTGCGAATGAATTAATTGATAAGATGGAAGAAACTGCGTCAGGAGAAGAAAAAGAGGCATTGAAGAAGATGAAAGATGCCATTGAATTATTTGACTTTCTGACTGCCACGGAAATATTACAGAGTCTGGGAGGAAAAGAAAATGATTAAAATTGGTGATTCTATAGCAAAAACTCTCATACGAAAGGATATCTCCGTACAGACACAGCTGTTCCGCTTTATGTCATTCTGCGGATGTCTGTCCATGGCATTTGGTGCTGTATATGCCATTCTGCAGGGAGATGGTATCCTGAGTGCTGCCGGCATGATAGGCGGGGCAGCATTTATGGGAGCACTATTATGCAGCGGGGAATATTTCAAAAACTATGATATGTGTTCGTTTATTCTTACGGCAGGATTTAATGCAGTATTTCTTCCGTGGACATTCCTGCGTTCCGGTGGGCTGGACGGTGGAATTTCCCTGTGGTTTGTGCTGGGATTTGTGACACAGTTTATTCTGCTCCGGGGCTGGAAGCTATTCGCCGGCTGCGTTATAGCGGTGATATCGGATGCGGTCTGTATCTATATTGCATTTGAACATCCGGAATTAATTATGCGGCATGAATCACAGCAGATGGCTTATGTAGGTATTATTATCAGTACAGCCATAACAGCTGCACTTGTCTGTGTATTTCTGTATATTCAGATCAATCTGTATGAGTATCAGCGCAGGGAAAATGAGAAGCAGAAAACAGAGCTGATTGCGGCGATGAACACGCAGAGCCGTTTCCTTGCCAATATGAGCCATGAAATCCGTACTCCGATCAACACCATTATCGGATTAAATGAAATGACTTTAAGGGAAGAAAATCTTTCGGAAGAAATCATTGAGAATTCCAATAATATCCAGAGTGCCGGAAAAATGCTGCTTGCACTGATTAATGATATCCTGGATCTGTCAAAGATTGAAGCAGGCAGGATGGAAGTCGTGCCTGCACGATATGAAACGGCAGCTCTGTTCAGTGAGATGGTAAATACCACCTGGGTAAGGGCACATGAAAAGAATCTGGAATTTGCCGTAAATATTTCACCGGATCTGCCATCCATGCTCTATGGCGATGAGATGAGAATCAAACAGATTCTTACGAATATCCTAAGCAATGCCATAAAATACACCGCCAGCGGTTCCGTGACACTTTTTGTAGAAGGCGAACAGAGCGGAATGGATGAAGTGATTTTAAAAATGTCCGTTACCGATACCGGTATGGGAATCCGCCAGGATGATATGAAATACCTGTTTGACAGTTTTAAGAGAGTTAATGAAGGAAATACAAAAGGAATCGAAGGAACAGGGTTAGGTTTGTCTATCTGCAGTCAGCTGGTTAAACTGATGGGAGGAAATATTGCCGTTGACAGTATTTACCAGAAAGGTTCGACCTTTACCGTTACGATTCCGCAGAAGATCGTAAATGCAGATCCTCTTGGAACACTTGATTATAACAGCAGTCAGGGACGAAACCGGCAGACATATAAAAAGACCTTTGAAGCACCGGCGGCAAAAGTGCTGGTTGTCGATGATAACGGCATGAATCTGCTTGTTGCAAAGAAGCTTCTTCGTGAAACAAAGGTTCAGCTTTCCCTTGCACATAGCGGAAGGGAGTGTCTGAAGATGACGGCGAAAACGGCATATGATGTTATCTTTATGGATCATGTCATGCCGGATATGGACGGTCAGCAGACACTTGAAAATATCAGAAATCAGGAAAACGGATTCTGCCGGCATACTCCGGTTGTCGCACTCACGGCAAATGCGATGTCGGGTGCGGAGGAAAAATACCGCAAGATGGGATTTTCAGATTATCTGGCAAAACCGATTAGCGGAATGTTGCTGGAAGCTATGCTTCTGCGCTACCTGCCGGAGGAACGGGTTAATTACGTCGTTGACAGGGAAGAATTAAAGAATATGGAAGGCTTCCGGGTTCTGGGCGAGAAGAAAAAACAGCGTATCATCATCAGTACGGATAATGTGTCGGATCTGCCAAAAGAAGTTGTGAGCCAGTTAGGAATTGCAGTGCTGCATTATTATGTAAATACGAAGAACGGACATTATGAAGATATGGTGGAAATCCATACGGACAGCCTGATGTCCTATATCCAGCGGGAGGAATATATCAGATCCGAGCCGCCGTCCGTGGAAGAATATGAGGCATTTTTCGGAAATCTTCTGGAAGAAGCCGAACAGATTCTGCATATCAGCATTGCGGATGGTTCCGGAAAGGGCTATGCATATGCAAAGATGGCAGCCAAAGGATTTGCACATATCCAGGTCTTTGATTCCGGACATCTGTCCAGTGGTACAGGACTTATGGTTATGGCAGCGGCAAATATGGCATTAAAAGCGGCGGAGCCGGAAGAAATTATATCCTGTCTGAAAGGAATGCAGAAAAAAGTACAGACGGGATTTATTCTGGACAAGTCAGATCAGTTATACCGCAGCGGCAGGCTGGGAAAAAATGTCTGGGAATTAACGAAGCTTCTGGAATGTCATCCGGTATTGTCCATGAAAAAGCATAAAATAAAGTTATCTGCAGTCTATTTTGGCGATACCATGACGGCATATAAGAAATATATCCGGGATAAAATGAAACATTCCGGGGAAATTGATCCGGGCATTCTGTTTATCACTTCTGCAGGGTGTTCCAGGGAAACAAAGGATATGATTCTGAAAGAAGTCGGAAAATATCAGAAATTCGAGAAAATATATATGCAGGAAGCATCTGCGGCCATTACAAGTAATTGTGGAATTGGATGTTTTGGATTGATATATATATTGAAATAAATAGTGAGTTTTTCAGAAAAAGCATCTCACAGTTTCAGGTGCTTTTTTTGCGGGAGTAAAAAATATGTGACCGGAGTGAAAGTTCAGTCGTATTTATAGTGAGAGCAAAAATAAACGGGAAGGAGAAATAGAATGAAAGAACCAAAGTATACGGAAGCACAATTCTGCGAGAAATATGATTTGTACAGCGACATGGTTTATAAAATGTGCGTGGTACATACCGGGAACTGTGCGGATGCTGAGGATTTGATGCAGGAAATATTCCTGAAATATCTGTACCGCTCTCCTGTATTTGAATCACCGGATCATGAAAGACACTGGATCATCAGGGTGACTGTCAATGCCTGTAAAGATTTTTTTAAGGGGTTCTGGAAAAAGAATATCATTTGTATGGATGAAATAGAACGGGAAGGAATCACACATGAGGAGAGTGGAATATTACAGGAAATTATAAAATTGCCGGAGAAATATAAGATGGTGATTCATTTATTTTATTATGAAAACTATAGTGTATCAGAGATTTCGCAGATTTTGAAAATCAGTGAATCGGCAGTTAAAATGCGTTTAAAACGCGGCAGGGAAATGTTAAGGATGGAGTTGGAACAATGAGATATTGGAGCTGGCAGAAGAAAGGAGCGATTGTATGAAGCAGGAGGAATATCGAAAAACAATAGAAAAGGCATTTCCATTAAGAAAGGAGTTAAAACAGGACATGAGCAGGGAGTTATTCAGAACACAGAATAAGAAAAGGGGAAAGAAAAGGTATGTTATTTCGGCGGTTGCGGCGGGAGTGGCAGCAGCGGCAATATTGTGTACGATGAATCTGCAGCAGCAGGCAGATAATGGGCAGCAGGCATCTTCCGGGAATCCGGTGATAGATGCGGTCAGGAATGTGGCACAGAAAACATTTTCGTTGACAGTGTATGCATCGGATGAGGTAGATGGAACATCGGAGCCGGTCAGCATAGAGCCGGGAAAAGAGTATGTATTGAGCAGTGACAACACCAATGTATACAATAAATTTTATAATATATATCCACAACATTATATGCCGAATGAAGATGAACTTTCGGACTCTGGAATGAAAGTGGCAGGATATGGCTTTAATATCAGGGTGGAAGGAGAGGATATCTCGGAAATTACTTTTATCAACAAGAATGGTTTCTTCTTAAAGAAAATTGATTATTATTACAGAGAAGTCCTTCCGGAATACGAAGAAGAGATGAAGGAATTTTTTGCACAGTATCCGTATGGATATGGAATTGCTTTAAAGGAATCCGCATATAAGGATCTGACACCGGAGAATACAGGGGCTGATGATACTATAATGTGGTATTTCGTGGACGCAGGGAACCGCTATACTGTGGCATATGACCAGCAGGGAACGGCGGATAATCTGTATGCACTGGGTTTTACCGCGCCGGCAGAGGAAACCTTTGTATTAGACGAAGATAATAATTGGGTAAGTACATGGCTTCCGTATATGGATGATTTTAATAATACGGTAATTACCGTCCAGGTGAAATATAACGATGGAAGTATCGAAGAAAAGGATATTAAACTGAAAACAGATGATTACTGGAATATGAAAATCATGGTTTGCGAATAATTATATCTAACAAGCATTTAACAGAATATTGGTGGTTACTTTACATGGGAAATGGTATGCTGTTTGAGACATAAGACATTATTATATTTATAAAAGGAGTTTCAGACTATGAAAAAATTTACCGGAAGGGTAACCGCCATAGCTGCGGTAACCGCATTAACCGCAGCTTGTTTTTCGACAACCGCATTTGCGTATGGGGAAATGGATGTAAGCAGTTCAACTTTCAAATCAGATACGGATAGCAGCACTTCATTCCAGACATGGAGAGATACCATCTGGCAGAATGAAAAATCAGATTCCGGAAAAGTGGCACTGACACCGGGAAGTACGGAGAAAGATTTAAACTTTGCGTGGTATTCACAGGTAAAAGGTACACCGGCAGTAAAGGTGTGGAAAGATGGACAGAAGAGCAGTGCAAAAGTATTTGAGGGAACTGCAGAAGATATCAGTGCAAAAAACTGGCAGGGAAATGTCTATACCGCAGGAAATAAAGTTTCCATAACAGATTATTTTGAAGAAAATACAACGTATTATTATCAGTATACGGACAATGATACAGGCGATGATGCAGTATGGTCCGAGGCATACAGCTATAAGACAGGAAATACGGATGATTTCTCGGTTATTCTGACCGGTGACCCACAGATCGGTGCTTCCGGAAGTTCGGATGATTATACACCGGATGATTCCAGTGCGGCCAGAGATACTTATAATTGGAATTTAACCATGCAGCAGGCATTAAAGACAGACAGTGATGCGGTATTTCTTCTGTCAGCCGGGGATCAGATTAACCAGTCCGGGGCAGCAAAGGATGATGATAAGAAAACAAGGGAAAGTGAATATGCCGGATATCTCTATCCGTCTGTTCTGCGAAGCCTTCCGGTAGCATCCACAATCGGAAACCATGATACAGCAGGTGCAGATTACAGCGTACATTTTAATAACCCGAATGCAGAGGATAATCTCGGAGCAACAGAAGCGGGAAGTGATTACTACTTTTCCTATGGGGATGTATTATTTATCAGTTTAAACAGTAATAACAGAAATCAGGAAGAACACCGGGCACTGATGACAAAAGCAGTAGAGAGTAATCCGGATGCAAAATGGAAGGTAGTTATTTTCCACAGTGATATCTATGGTTCCGGTCAGCCTCATGCGGACACCGATGCGGCTACAAATAGAATTATATTTGCACCGCTGATGGATGAATTTGACATTGATGTCTGTCTGACAGGACATGACCATACTTATTCCAGAAGTTATCAGATTCAGGATGGAAATGTTATTGATTATGATATTTCAGACGGCAGTGTGACAGATCCGGAAGGAACACTTTATATTACAACCGGTTCCGGCTCAGGTTCAAAGTATTATAATTTATTAAATTATACACCATATTATATCGCAGAGAGAACAAATGACTGTCTGCCGGCATTTTCAACCATCGACTTTACTGCAGATTCCTTTACGATTCAGACCTTTGATTATAATGGAAATACTTATGCGGACAGCTTTACCATTAAGAAAAGTGCAGGAGTCCTTTCGGTAGATGAAACCATTGCAAATGCAGAGAAGACCCTGGCAGGAATGGATACTTCCGTGTATACAGCCGACAGTGTAACCAGACTGAAAAATGCATTAGCAGCATTGAAAGAAGTAAAGGCAAAATATGCTACCGCAGAAGATACGGCTATCTCAGTTATTTCCCAGGCATATGGCACAGAGGAAGATCCGATTAAGGGATATGGTTCAGTAAAGAATGAAGAAAATAAAGATGATACCTATGACACTTATGGTAACACAAAGGAAAACGGCAAACACGCAAACCGTTTGAGAAAAGGATATTCCACACTTCTTGATAAAACCATCTACCTTCAGTTAGACGGGGATGATAAGACCGAAGTGCCGGTTGTACAGGCAGCAGAAATTCTTGCAGCAAAATCAGCTGTAAATACAGCCGTGGATTCTTTAGAAAAAGTGGAAGAGAAGAACGACAAAACGGAAGAAACAACTACCGGAGATGAAAGCAGAGAAGAAAGTACAAAAGAAAGTACCGGAAATAAGGAAAATCAGAGTACAGAAGGAGTACAGGAAACAACAACTGCAAACTCATCCGAAACAGCAGCAGATAAACAGCAGACAACAACAGCTGCAAAGAATGCGGAAATTGTAAAAACAGGTGATAACAGCAGCAGAACAGCAGCCGCCGCAGTGGCAGGCATGACCATTGCACTCGGTGCAGTATTATTAGTAACAGGAAAGAGAGAAGAAAATTGCGAAACAAAATAATTCATGGTATGGGGAAGTACCTTGTAGTATTAGGACTTACAATCGCAATTATCCTCTTTTATAAGAGCGTGGAGAGAACCCCGCTTCTGGCAGATGACAATACGGAATTTGCCAGGGCGGTAGTGACCGAAACATCAGGAGAAAACCTTCCGGCTGTCGATGGAGAGGGCGACAGCCAGGAGGTTACTCTGCTTATAAAGTCAGGCAGGCATAAGGGCGAATCCGTGGAAGGATATAGTCTGAATGGCTATCTTTATGGTGCAGACTGCAAAAAAGGTACAAAAGTAATTGTGAAATTAAGCGAATATGGGGATTCTGTATCAGCCAGCGTATACAATTATGACCGGGAAAATGAAATTGCGATATTATTGGCACTGTTTCTGGGACTGATGTGGTTTGTCGGAGGAAAACGCGGATTTAATGCAGTCATAGCACTTGTATTTACGGTTGTTGTAATTATGATGCTCTACATTCCGATGATGTATCTTGGATGGTCTCCATTTCTTGCTGCGGTTATTTCTGTGATACTGATTACCGTCGTAACTCATGTGCTGATTGCTGATTTTAAGGTAAAATCTATCAGCGCCATGCTTGGAACAATCGGCGGAGTCGTTGTGGCAGGACTGATTGCACTGGTATTTGGAAAAGCAGCGCATATCACAGGATATAATGTGGATGACATCGAAAACCTGGTCTATGTGGCACAAAATTCAAAATTAAGTATCAGCGGAATGTTGTTTTCGGGAATTATTATTTCTTCACTGGGAGCAGTCATGGACGTAGGAATGTCAATTTCTTCTTCTTTAAATGAAATTTATCAGAAAAATCCGGAGATTTCCGGTAGAGAACTGTTTCATACAGGAATCGTGATAGGCAGGGATATGATTAGTACCATGTCGAATACACTGATTCTTGCCTATGTAGGCGGCAGCATCAATCTTCTCATGATTGTGTATGCATATTCTTATCAGATGCATCAGATTCTCAATCTGTATTCTATAGGGATTGAGATTATGAATGGTGTTGCGGGCAGTATGGGAATCATTCTGACAGTTCCGTTTACCGCCGCAATCACTGTATTTCTGCTTAAAAAGACTCGATATTAATCTGTTCCACTTTTTCAATATAGAAAGGCAGGTCAATGGAATTTCCAAAAGCCTTGAATTTTTCCGGTGTATCACTGACATAGAACTGGTGCATTCTGCTGTCTGCAATCGTTTCCGATGGGGAGGAGAGATTGTGGGCAGTTAAGAGTTCACGCAGACTAAGTGCAGTTTCATATGCCGGATTTATCAGATTTACACGGTCCCCCATAATTTTCTTAATTGTACTTCTGAGAAGCGGGTAATGAGTACAGCCCAGTATCAGTGCATCAATATTCTTATCGTCAAATTCTGACAGATATCTTCTCGCCACTTCATCCGTCACCGTATCATGCAGCCAGCCTTCTTCCACAAGCGGAACAAAGAGAGGACATGGTTTGCTGATCACGACAGCCTCCGGGTCATATTCATGAATGACCTTGGTATAAATCTGGCTGTGCACCGTTCCTTCCGTTCCAATAACACCAATCCGCTTGGTTGTAGTATTGGAAACGGCAGTCTTTGCACCGGGTTTTACCACTCCGATAATCGGCAGGTCAAATTCCTTCTGTAATTCATCCAAAGCCAGCGCACTTGCAGTATTGCAGGCAATTACGATGGCCTTTACATTTTTCGTGAGAAGAAACCGTACAATCTGTTTGGAATATTTGATAATCGTTCCTTTTGATTTGCTGCCGTATGGAACTCTGGCAGTATCCCCAAAATAAACAATCGACTCATTCGGAAGCTGCCGCATAATCTCGCGGGCAACCGTAAGACCGCCCACTCCGGAGTCAAAAACACCGATCGGTGATAAATTCTTTTCTGTATTTATATTCATGCTAAATCCTTTCCTGAAAAAAAGGCATCCAATACTTCACCGGTCTTGGATGCTCTTTCAGTGCTGCTATGCACTGTTGGTTTCTTATTTTGGTACATTTTGTACAATAATATTATAATATCATTAAGTACAAAAAGCAAGACTAATTAATAGAGAATATATTGTCGAAAAAGACAGGATATGATATACTCTTTCTGCTGTCATACTCCTAAGCCGATGACGGAAAGGAGGTGTGCTTCTTGCAGGATTTATATTCTTTCATTGCTTCTGTCATATCTGGCATAGTTGCTTATTACATATGTCAATTTATAGACAAACATAAGAATGACAGCGATAAATAAGCACAGAAAAAGGGCATCCAATACTTCGCCGGTCTTGGATGCTCTTTCTGTGCACTTCTTGCAATTATATTCCTTCAGGCACGTTTTATGCCTGTTGATATTATAATATGCCATCAAAGAAAAATCAAGTCCTGAAAATTATAATTTCCCCGGTATAAATTTCCAGTAGCGGGCAATACTTCATACAGGCGCCAATCTAAGAGTCAGGAGAAAGAGGTTATGAAGGGAAAATTAGCAATTATTGCAGCAGCAGTTTTAATCGGGACAGCAGGTACATATATCTTGAATGAGAACACCGTGGAAAGAGATACGGTGGAGATACAGCAGGAAATAGCACAGAAGATTCTACGTTTCCATGTACTGGCAAACAGCGACTCAGAGGAAGATCAGGAATTGAAATTAAAGGTAAAAGAAGGTGTGACCGGCTATCTGGATCAATATCTGAACGAGGATGGCATGACACTTGATGAAACAAAAGAGATTGTGGAGGATAAGAAGGAAGATGTTATTGTGCTTGCACAGGAGATTATCCGGGAAAACGGATATGATTACAGTGTAACGGCAGAACTGACCACCGATTATTTTCCGGTAAAATCCTATGGGGATGTAACACTGCCGGCGGGTGAATACGAGGCATTCCGGATAAAAATCGGGGAAGCAGAGGGGAAAAACTGGTGGTGCATTTTATATCCGCCGCTCTGCTTTGTGGATGCTTCCTATGGATATATTCCGGATGCTTCCAAACAGAAGCTGGAGAAAATGCTTGACGCAGATGCCTACCAGACCATTACGGACGGGGGAGTTGCCAAAGGAAAAGTCGAGGTACGTTCCAAAATATGGGATACAATTAAAAAAATCTTCTAATAATGTTTGAAAATTATGGTAAAACATGGTATACTAAAAATAATACGCAATGAGAGTGTTATTTTTAGGAGGAGTGATGTGACTATGGCAACGAATGAATCAGCAGAAAATTACCTGGAAACTATTTTAATGTTAAGCAAACGGCTGCCTGTAGTCCGTTCAGTAGATATTGCGAATGAATTGGGATTTAAAAAATCAAGTGTTAGTATTGCGATGAAGAATCTGAGAGAGAAACAGCATATTACCGTAACGGATGCAGGCTATATATATTTGACGGAGACAGGAAAAGAGATTGCGGAGATGATATATGAAAGACATGAATATCTGTCGACATGGCTGGAAAGCATGGGTGTGCCAAAAGAGATAGCGACGGAAGATGCCTGCAAGATAGAGCATGTTATCAGTAAAGAAAGCTTTGAAGCGATCAAGACACATGTAAAATATGTTTAGGAAGATATGAGGCAAGGGGCAGTGTATGCCCCTTGTTTTTTGGAAAGAGAGAACAGAAGAGATGGAAATAGATATCATAGGATTATTAAATGCATTTTCTTATGCATTAGACTGCGTGGAAGCAGAGCTTGTCCATGTTACGACAAGACATGGAAAAAGAGTTGCCTATATCAGTGTGTGTATGGCAGAAAATATGGGTATTACAGGCGATGAACTGACTGACCTTGCGGCATGCGCCCTGCTGCATGACAATGCCCTGCTGCAGTACATACAGGAAGAATTCCGGAAAGGTGCAGAGGAACAGACGGATAAAAGTATGACACCAAAACAGGTGGCGATGCACTGCGTTTATGGAGAAAAGAATCTGAAGAATTATCCATTCCACACGGACGTTACCAATGTCATACTCTACCATCATGAAAATGCGGACGGATCCGGACCGTTCCGGAAAACATGGGAAGAAACACCATTATTTGCCCGGATGATTCATCTGGCGGATAAGGTGGATACTTTTTGTAAAACGGACGCACTTACAGAAGAAATATGGGAAAAGACAAAGAATTATATTTTAAAATACAGGGGACGGAAGTTCGATGAGGAATGTGCGGAATGCTTCTTACAGTCTTTTGGGAAAGAGAGGTTTTTCCGTCTGGCCTCAGAGGAGCTGGAGGAATATCTCTGGAAGGATGTCCCACACAGAAAAGAATACTACAGTTACGAAGCACTACGGAAGCTGGCAGATTTATTTGCCGGAATCATTGATTACAAATCTGAATTTACCGGCAGACATTCTCTCGGCGTAGCAGCAAAGGCAGCAGAGATCACAGAATATATGGGGTATGACAGGGAAACGGTGGAGAAAATGTATTTCGCAGGAGCATTGCATGATATCGGAAAAATTATCGTCGGAAATGATATTCTGGAAAAACCGGCAAGGCTTACGGAAGAGGAATTTGCCCATATGAAGGATCATGCGTCATGTACTTATATGTTGTTGTCAGGAATCGAGGGAATGGAAGAGATTCGTGACTGGGCAGCATTTCATCATGAAAAGCTGGACGGCAGCGGTTATCCGTTTGGAAAGACGGCAGAAGAACTGAGCGAACCGGAGAGAATCATGGCATGTGCGGACATCTATCAGGCACTGGTAGAGGACAGACCATACAAAAAAGGAATGGATCATGAGAAAGCCTGCAGCATTATGAATGATATGGCGGAGAGAAACTGGATTGATCCGAATATTGTACATTGTATACAGAAAATGTATCAAAAATAAAAACAGGCAGCTCAGGCTGCCTGTCGTTTAATTTACAGAATAAGAATAATCGGATAAAGAAAGACTGTCAATACTACTGCCATTATTAACATGGACGCCAATCGTCAGCGGAGCTTTCAGGGATGATGGGAAAGTAAGGGTTGCAGTCTGACCGGAAACGGATGTGGAAACAGTTCCACTGTTATCGGTTTCTACCTGATCAATCGCAATATTAAAATTCAGTGTAAGGGTAATGGTACCATTTATTCCGTTCCATTCCGCAGAACAGAACCCTTTTCCGCCTCCGGTCCATCTGTCCCAGACACCGAGATAATTCACGGTAAGACTTCCGGAACCACTGGCTGCGAATACACCTTCAAAAGCCTCGGATGCAATGATGACTTCCGGTTTTTTATATACATTTGTCATAATAAATTCCTCCTTTGTACCTTTGGGGGTTGTTATTGTTTTTCTGCAATATAATTGCATGCCTGTAATGCGGCGACTGCACCATCGGATGCAGCGGTTGTAAGCTGTCGTACCGGTTTTGTGCGGCAGTCACCTGCCGTAAAGATTCCGGCAACATTTGTATTACATTCCTCACCTGAGATAAAATATCCCTTTTCATCGGTATGAATCATATTTTCAAACGGATGATTTGCAGGCTCCTGACCAATCGCAACAAAAAGTCCGCTGACTGCAAGTTCGGATTCTTCGCCGGTGATTTTATTCTTCACGGTAATGGAAGTAAGTCTGCCATCCCCGTTCAGACGAATGACATTGCTGTTGGTAACAAAAGTTACATTTTCCTTCTCTTCCAGAGCTTCCAACAGCTTCTTCTCACCGCGGAAAGTATCCCGGCGGTGAATCAGATAAACGTGGCTGCAATAGTTAGAGAGGAAGAGTGCGTCCTCAAGTGCGGTATTTCCGCCGCCGGAAACGGCGACATCTTTTCCGCGGAAAAACATTCCGTCACAGGTTGCACAGTAGGAAACACCTGCTCCGAGGAGTTCTTCTTCACGATCCAGTCCGAGCTTCCGGTTGCTTGCACCGGTAGCAAGGATGACGGTATGACAGTCATAGGAATTTTTATTTGTCTTTACAACTTTCTTATTATCCAGACATTCGATTCCGGTCACTTCCTCATAAACCACTTTTGCACCGAGGTCTTTTGCCTGCTCATAGAGATTTGTGGCAAAATCATAGCCAGACACATTTTTGATTCCCGGATAATTCTCAATCTCCGGAGTATTAATAATCTGCCCTCCGTAGCCGGACTTTTCCAGTACCAGAACCGTTTTTCCGGAACGCACACCATAGATGGCGGCGGAAAGTCCTGCCGGTCCTGCACCTACAATAATAATATCGTACATAATATTCACCTTTAATTAATAGAGTCCAAAAAAGTCAGCGAGTTCATCCTTTGGCATAGCACCCAGGGTTTTCTTCACTTCTTTGCCGTTTTCCATCCGTATAAAAGTTGGAATGGACATTACGTTAAACTGTGCGGCAAGTTCCGGCTCCATATCAACATTCAGCTTTACAAATTTAATATCTGTAAATTCTTCGGATAACTCCTCGATTACAGGTCCCATCATCTGGCATGGCCCGCACCATGCTGCCCAGAAATCAATGATGACCGGTTTGTCGGATTTTATAACTTCAGTTTCAAAATTGTCTTTTGTTATATTTATTACTGCCATATTCATTCCTCCAATCTGTCAGTGCTGTTAATAGTGTCAGCAGAATAATGCTTCAATATTCAACTGATTTACTGATACAAATGATCCGTTCAAAGAAAGTGTATACTCAATCCTTGCACAGATGCCTTCTTCCGTAAGCTCATAAGAAGCAAGGGAAGTGTTTAAAGACATGGAAAGATTGCCGTAAGGAGTTGCATAATCCGTTTCCGTAAGTTTGCCGGGACAGAAAATCATTTTAGATTCTGCATCTCCGTGTTTCATCACTTCGATGGAATGGTCGGAAATCCTGATAATCGTTTTCGTGATGCCGCCTTCCTCGGAAAGTTCTTCGTATTTTAAATAATATTTTCCGGCAATCGTATCAAAATCACCGAATGCAGCAGATTCAACAAGTTCCTCCGCCTCTTCGTTTCTCTGGATTCCGGTAATGTGAATCCGAACCTCTTTTTTCATAATATATAACCTGCATTTCTTAGATTCAGTCTTACTTCGTAACATCATATCATCTAATCGGAAAAAATTCAATAGATTATAAAAAAAGAGAAAATGTTCCTGATTTTGTACAATGTTATTGAAAAAAACTATCAATAAAGTTCTTGACATCTAATAAATGTTAGCATATACTAACTACGTTGGGATGATAATAATTATCACTATAGAAAAGAGGATGATATGATGCCATTAACAATGATAAGCACAGGAGAACCGAACATAATCAAGAAAGTCGGAGGAAAAGAAGAGACCAGAAGATTTCTGGAGAATCTTGGCTTCGTAGTAGGCGGAACAGTGACAGTGGTTTCCCAGATTGGCGGAAATATGATTGTCAATGTGAAAGATTCCAGAGTAGCCATTGGAAAAGATATGGCAAATAAAATCATGGTATAGACAAAGAAAAGGAGAAAGAAAAGATGACATTAAAGGATGCTGCCGTAGGTCAGACGGTTAAGGTAAAGAAATTATCCGGAGCCGGACCTGTCAAAAGAAGAATTATGGACATGGGAATTACAAAAGGTGTTGATATCTATGTAAGAAAAGTTGCACCGCTTGGAGATCCTGTCGAAGTAACTGTCAGAGACTATGAACTGTCATTGAGAAAAGCGGATGCAGCAATGATAGAAGTCGAGTAATTTTTTTTAATCATAGGTTAGAAATAACTAATTATGGGGAGGTACAACAAATGGGAAATAGCCAAGACAAACTTGAAAAAAATAAAAATAAAGGAGATTTGAAATGTCAGTAAAAATTGCATTAGCAGGAAATCCCAACTGTGGTAAGACAACATTATTTAATGCCCTGACAGGTTCTAACCAGTTCGTGGGAAACTGGCCGGGTGTTACGGTTGAAAAAAAAGAAGGTAAGTTAAAGGGAAATAAAGATGTTACCATCACGGATTTACCGGGTATCTATTCTTTATCCCCATATACACTGGAAGAAGTTGTAGCAAGAAATTATCTGATCAATGAAAAACCGGATGCCATCATTAATATCATTGATGGTACGAATATTGAAAGAAACTTATATCTGTCCACACAGATCATGGAGCTGGGTATTCCGGTTATTATGGCTGTCAACATGGTTGACCTGCTTGAGAGAAACGGAATTACCTTAAATGCATCCAAGCTTTCCGAAAAGCTCGGCTGTGAAGTGGTTGAGATATCAGCACTGAAGGGAACCGGAATCAGGGAAGCAGCAGATAAGGCTGTTAAGCTTGCAAAGGCAGGAAAGGTAAATCAGTCCGTACATAAGTTTGATGATGGCGTGGAAACAGTTATCGATGCTGTTAAGGCAAAGATGGGTTCCGATGTTGCAGAAGAGCAGAAACGTTTCTTCGCAATCAAATTACTTGAACGCGATGACAAGATCGGTCAGCTGATGAAGAATGTACCGGATGTATCCGCAGAGATTGATAAGTTAGAGAAAGATTTCGATGATGATACAGAAAGTATTATTACAAATGAAAGATATGTATATATCTCATCCATCATTGATGATTGTGTAAAGAAGAACAAAAAGGAAAAGCTCACAACATCAGATAAGATTGATAAGATTGTAACAAACAGAATCCTGGCACTTCCGATTTTTGCGGTTGTCATGTTCCTTGTTTATTACATTTCCATGGTAACGGTAGGTACAGCGGCAACAGACTGGGCAAATGACGGATTGTTCGGAGATGGTTTCCACCTCTTTGGAATCGGCACTTCCGCATATGAAGAAGTGGCAGAGGAATATGGTGATTCCGATGCAATCATTGCAGCATATGTAGAGAGCCTGGGTGATGATGGCGAAGCCATTGCAGAAGCCATTGACACAGAGGCAGATGATTATGACTCGGACAATGCAGTAAAGGCACTGGAAGAGTTAAAGACAATGGTAACTCCTTCTGATTCTGTAGAGTATACAATAGAAGATGAAGAAACACTGAAAACAACGGATGAAGAAGCAAATTCAGAAGATATTACAGCAGCCATTGATCTGGCTATTGAATATAACGGAGCTGCACCGGATCCTGCGGATTATGGTGTATGGGTTCCTGGTATTCCGGTTATCATCGGAAACGGACTGGAAGCAATCCACTGTGCAGACTGGTTACAGGGACTGATTCTTGACGGTATCGTAGCCGGTGTCGGTGCAGTACTTGGTTTCGTACCACAGATGTTAGTATTATTCTTATTACTTGCTATTCTTGAAGCTTGCGGATACATGGCGCGTATCGCATTTATCATGGACCGTATCTTCAGAAAATTTGGTCTTTCCGGAAAGTCCTTTATTCCAATTCTTGTAGGTACAGGATGTGGTGTTCCTGGTATTATGGCATCCCGTACAATCGAGAATGAAAGAGACCGTCGTATGACCATTATGACAACAACATTTATCCCTTGTGGAGCTAAGACACCGTTTATCGCAATGATCGCAGGTGCTATCTTCGGAGGCTCAGCATGGGTTGCTACATCAGCTTACTTTATCGGTATGGCAGCAATCATCTGCTCCGGTATTATCTTAAAGAAAACAAAATTATTTGCAGGAGATCCGGCACCATTCGTTATGGAACTTCCGCCTTACCATATTCCAACCGTAGGAAATGTACTCAGAAGCATGTGGGAGCGTGGCTGGTCCTTTATCAAGAAAGCAGGAACAATCATCCTTCTTTCCACAATCGTTGTATGGTTTACAACATACTTTGGATTCATCAACGGCGGATTCCATATGTTATCCGAGGAGGAAATTGATCATAGTATTCTTGCATATATCGGCAATGCGATTGCCTGGATCTTTATTCCGCTTGGCTGGGGCAACTGGCAGGCAACGGTGGCTTCTATTACAGGGCTTGTTGCAAAGGAAAACATCGTTGGTACGATGGGTATTCTCTACGGAGGCGGAGAACTTTCAACATATGCGGAACTGGCAAAACAGTTTACCGCACTTGCAGGCTTCTCATTCCTGACATTCAACCTTCTCTGTGCTCCTTGTTTCGCAGCAATCGGTGCGATTAAGAGAGAGATGAACAGTGCAAAATGGACCTGGACAGCAATCGGATATCAGTGTGGATTTGCTTATATTGTATCCTTATGCATCTACAATATCGGAAGCCTGTTTGCAGGCAAGGTAACAGGTATCGGCTGGCTGTGGGTAATCGTAGCCATTGCACTGGTAGCAGGATTTATCTATCTGTTATTCAGACCGTATAAAGAAAGCACTACCCTGAAGGTAGATATGAAAAACACAGCAACTGCAAAATAGCAGTATCACAGGATTCTGATGGAGGTGATAATTATGGCAACTCTTATAGTAGGAATCATATTATTGGGGATCGTAGCACTGATTATCCGTAGTCTGGTGCATGGTAAGAAAAGCGGTAAATCCTTATGCGGTGGCGATTGCAGCCATTGCAAAGGCTGCCACTGATAAATATATGGGAATGGATATGGATATTCCTGGCACAGAGAACAGTCTTTGGAGGAATTGAAAGATGCAGAATGAAAGTTACCAGAGAACAAAGATGCAAAAGGAACTCATTCTCCAGAAATTAAAGGAACAGGGATGCCGGATTACCAGGCAGCGCCTTATGCTTCTGGATATTATCCTGGAAGAAGATTGTTCCTGCTGCAAAGAGATTTATTATAAGGCATCAAAGAAGGATGCGGGGATCGGCTCGGCGACCGTATATCGTATGGTAAATATGCTTGAGGAAATCGGAGCGATCAGCAGGAAGAATATGTATAAGATTGACTGCAGCCCGCAGTGCCGGAAAGAAAATGCATGTACCATCGAATTTGATGATGACACAACACTGGAGTTATCTGGGTGTAAGTGGAATCAGGTAATTCAGAAAGGGCTGATTGCCTGCGGATATATGCATGGAAAAGAAGTACGGAATATTATTTCAAATACCTGTACGGAAGAAAAAGTATAATACAGAACTGTCATTCTAGTATGAAAAGTATCAGAGTGGCAGTTTTTCTTTTTATAAAAATATAGTTGACATGAAAAAAAATTTGTGAAAAAATGTAGAAAGAATCAAATAGGTAATTGCGAAACACTTAAATTTTTACAAATGCATATGCAAATGAAACATTACACGAAGGCACGCTCCCGCTACATTCGGCTAGTAGCGGTACTAAGATGCTAAAATACAGCATCCAAGTACCGACTGCCTCATAGTACCTTCTTAGTAATTGTTCAATTTGCATATACAATAGAGATAAGTTATGAGTTTCGCAATTAACTAAAGAATCAAACCGGAAAAGGAGGAAACGAAGATGGAAAGAATGAGAACAACGGGAGTATTATTCTTACTGCTTACATTTATCATGGTAATATTCTCCGGGTGCAAAGCACAGACGGAGCTTGATGATTATGCAACAAACCATGTGACGGGAGCGGCCAGAAGCAAGAGTACGCAGGATAGTACGGCGGCTCAGGGGATTGCAAAGCAGGATATCAAAGTAGGTGTGCTGCATTTGTCCGACCCGGCAGAAGGAAGCGGATATTCGTATACGCATGACCTGGGAATACAGGGAATGCAGGAAAATCTCGGTCTGTCCGATGACCAGATTGTGCGGAAGTTAAATGTGGATGACACGGACAGCGAAGCGGTAAAGAAGGCATTGCAGGAATGTGTAGATGAGGGCTGCAATGTCATCTTTGCGACAAGCTGGGGATATATGGAGCCTGCTGCAGAAATGGCGGAGGAATATCCGGATGTATATTTTTCCAGTGGAACAGGGTATCTGAATAACGGAAAAAATTATAATAATTATTTCGGACGTATTTATCAGGCGAGATATTTAAGTGGTATTGTGGCAGGAATGAATACGCAGACAAATAAGATCGGCTATGTGGCGGCACAGGATTCTTCCAATTCCGAGGTGACCGGCGGAATCGATGCGTTCGCACTAGGTGTATATTCCGTAAATTCTCAGGCACAGATTTATGTGAAGGTAACAAACAGCTGGTATGACGAAACTGCAGAAAAAGAGGCATCAGAGCTGCTTCTGGACATGGGCTGTGATGTGATGGCACAACATTGTGATACACCTTATCCGCAGACTCTGGCACAGGAAAGAGGTGTGTATGGCATAGGATATAATTCCGATATGAGTAAAGAAACACCGGATTCCTGCCTGTGCAGTGTAATCTGGAACTGGAGTGCGTATTATACTTCGGCAGTTCAGAGCCTGATGGACGGAACCTGGGATTGTTCGGATTACTATGGAGGAATGGCGGACGGACTGGTAGCGATTACGGATCTGGCGGATTTCTGTGCAGAGGGAACACAGCAGAAGGTGGATGAGGCTACGGCAAAGATTTTGTCCGGGGAATTCAATGTATTCGATGGAGTCATGGAAACAAATGACGGAAGAACTGTAGGTGAAGAGGGAAAAACACTCGATGATGCCACGATCCGGGGTGGAATCGACTGGTATTACAAAAATGTTACAGTTGTCGGATAAACCGGACAGGAATAGGAGATGATGAGATGAAAATGAATCTGAAGAAGAAAATTATTGCACTGGCAGTATTGCCTGCACTGGTACTTGGAATTGTGTCAATCGTCATTGCACTGACCACGGTGAAGGATTCCCTGATAGATGAGATACAGGATTCCTTACAGGGAACGGCGGCTGCGGCACTGGCGGCATATGACCAGAATTCCGGTGAATATATGATGGCAGAGAATGGGGACGTCTGGAAAGGAAGCTTTAATATTTCCAAATCAGAAAATCTGGTAGACAATATTAAATCCAAATCGGGAATGGATGTAACCTTCTTTTATGGAAAGACCAGAATCATGACTTCTGCCATGGACGATGACGGAAATCGTATTCTGGCTTCAGAGGCCGGAGATAAGATTATAAAGACGGTTTTAGAAGGTGGGGAAGAATATTTCAGCAAAGCGGTTTCGCTGGACGGAAACCTGAATTACGGATATTATATGCCGGTTTACCAGAAGGGAAGTACCAGTGAAATCATCGGAATGATATTTGTTGGTACGGATAAATCCAGGAAGGATGCTGCCATAAATAAAATCATCTGGATGATTATTATTTCCGTTATTCTGGTCATGGTACTCTGTGTGCTGGCATCCGTACTGGTTTCCATCTCCATCAGCAGATCCCTGCGGGAAGGAATCGGTATCGTGCAGACGGTTGCAAAAGGCGAGCTGGGAGTTGAAATCAGCAAAAAGCTGCTGGCAAGAAAAGACGAGGTGGGAGATTTGTCACAGTCGATTTACACCCTGCAGAAAGAGCTGAAACATATCTTAAAGCAGATTGCCGAGGGAACGGAGAAATTGACAGAGGCTTCCGAGGAACTGGGTATTACGGCGCGTACAACGAACCGGACCATGCAGCAGGTGGAACAGGCGGTAGGACATATTACGGAGAGCAGCATAAAGCAGGCAGAAAATACAAAGAATGCATCCGACCATGTGATGAGAATGGGAGAGCAGATTAGTGAAACAGCAGAACAGACTGGTGTCCTGAATGAAAATGCGGATGTAATGCGTAAGTTTGGAGAGCAGGCGGCAGTAACCATTCAGAGTCTGAGAAAAATCAATGATGAAGTGGAGCAGTCCATAGCAGATATTACCAGACAGACAAACCAGACGAATGAATCCGCCCAGAAAATCCGTGAGGCGACCGCGATTATTACCTCTATTGCAGATGAAACGAATCTGCTGAGTCTGAATGCAAGCATTGAGGCAGCCAGGGCAGGGGATGCCGGAAAAGGATTTGCGGTGGTAGCATCCCAGATACAGAAACTGGCAGAACAGTCCAATACCTCAAGCGGTACGATAGAAGAGATTACAAGGGAACTGATTTCAGATTCCGGCATTGCCGTAGATACCATGCTGCGGGTAAAAGAAATTGTTGATACACAGAGCCGAAATATGGAAGAAACCGAGCATATCGTAAATGAAGTAATGGGAGGAATCCGTACGTCACTTGGAAGTATCGATAGCATAGAAAAAGGTGCGGTACGGCTGGAAACTTCCAGAAATGAAATTGTACAGACGGTTGAGGATCTGAGCAGGATTGCGGCAGAAAATGCAGAGAATACGCAGAAAACCTGTGAACAGACTATGCAGGTGGCAGATACCTTCGAGCGGATTGAGGGGAATGCGGTTAAATTAAAAGAGATAGCGGATGAGCTGTCCCAGACCATCCGGCATTTCCATTTATAAATAAAGCCGGAGAAACAAAAAGATGGGCATTTCTGCCCATCTTTTTGTTTCTCTTTAGCCTATCTGTGTTCAATATATTCTTTAATCTGTAAATGATCTTCCGGCATCCGGCATCCGACGATGTATTCTCCGTCATTATCCGAACTACGGATAATGACACCTGTAAGGTTTCGTGCGGAAACAATGGAAAAATCAGGAATGGAGATAGCGATTTCCTTTCCTTTGGCATCGGCAAATACTTCATCCGTACAGGAGAATGCGAAACCATTTGCACTTATATTGACCATATGACCGTTGTAGGATTTCTTGTTGTCTTTAAACGTAACGGTACAGGTATTGCTGATGGACATACGGGTGTATTTTCTGCGGTTCATAACGGCAGGATTGGACTCTGTTACCAATTTATAGCAGTCTGTACCACGCTGAGGCACTGCCGTAATCTTTGCATCTTTCCAGTTATAAAGTGTATTATTCACAATAATCCGCAGATTGCAGGTTTCTGTTTTGGAAGAACCACTCATAACCGTTCCATTCTCAGGAATAAGTGTAACAAAGAGTTCATCATCTATGCGTTCTACAACTTCACCTTCGGAAACAAAACCGGAAGTACCATTTTCTTCGCTGGTATTTGTTACAACGGATATCTTCATGCCAGGCAGAATATCCTGGATTCCCATGAAACCTCCGGCACCAAGTTCTTCCATCAGCTGTCCGACTACACTTTCGATATTGTTTACATTCTTTGAGGATTCTGAGTATTTGCTTAACATGGTTTTAGTTGTGTCATCCGCCTGCTTCACGGAAGATGTCATGACGTCCATGGCATCACAGATTTCCTGCATATTATTGACCATCTTCTGGTTAGCCTGTTCCACATCTTTCATAGCAGTATCAATAACCTGGATGTTATTACCCAGCTGCTGAGAATCAGAGGCGATATTAGTAACACTTGTGCTGACCTGTGTAATCTTGCTTTTCGTGGACTGAATCAGGTCAAGTGTCTGTTTGATGGAAGAAGTCATTTTTCTGGAAGTATCTTCCAGATTTCCTAATGCTTCCATAATTCTTCCGGAAGAAGTCTGCGTACCTGTACTGAGGTTGCGGATCTCGTCTGCGACTACGGCAAATCCCCTGCCGGCATCTCCAGCTCTGGCGGCTTCAATGCTGGCATTCAAAGCAAGCAGATTCGTCTGGGAGGAAATACTAGTGATCGTTCCTGTTTCCTCTTTTACCAGTTCAAATTCATGGAGAAATTCAGTCAGAATCTTTTCAAGCTCGGAAGAAAGTTCTGCCATGGTATTTGTTGTTTTTACAACATCTTCAAGCTCGGAAGAACTGGCATCGGAATGTCTTACGGATTCGTTGATCAGACCGACCATTTCGTCAATCAGATCCGCGACATTCTTGACCTGTGTATTGATATCTTCTGTCATATCCATGGATGACATGGTGCGGTCATGTAATACCTCATTTTCTTTGCTCAATTCTGTCATGTTGTCGACAACGGCTGAAGCCCCCTGCATATTTTCGTCCGATAATTCGCGGACAACGGTAATGCCGTCAACAATTGTATTGCTGGCTGTTTTAACCTGACCGATGGTAGTTATGACACGGCTCAGATTATTCTTAATGGAGTCTAACATCGTACCGTCAGACCAGTTTAAATGATTGATAGATAAAACGTAGCAAATGTAGCATAATATAATACAGGAAAACTGCAGCTGGTAATTTTTGAAATCAGCTGCGGAATTAATACCGGCATTGTAGTGGTAAACGGCACCTGCAACAACGATAATTGTATTAAATATACCACACCGCACAATAAATCCACGGTTCTTGTATAATATAAGCATACTTGTTACGGGCAGGATGTAAATAAATGCAAGCTGTGAGTCGGTTGTAAATACGATATAGGCATAAAAGATACCATAACCTATTGCAATAACATCCTTATAAATCGGGGTGGCATATCCCTGAAGTCTTAATATAATGTGTCCAATTATAATTGGAATCCAGCAGAATAGCAGGAATGCTGCATATGCTGTTTTGGGGTAAAGCCCGTTGGCAGTATCGCTTGCATAAGACATGGTCAGAATGACACATAATATGATCCACACTTTCTGAGTCTTACGGTTCGCACTGATTTTAAAATCCTTTTCATTGTATTCCATTTTCGTTCGTCCTTTCATGATTTATATAGGAATAGCGGAGTAGAGAAGTTTTCTGTTCCGTTATTACGTCAGGTAAAAAATATATAAATCTGCCAGCTGCATCAATCATAAATTATCATAACAGGTAATTGCGAAACACTTAAATTTTTGCAAGTGTATATGCAAATGAAACATTACACGAAGGCACGCTCCCGCTACATTCGGCTGGTAGCGGTACTAAGATGCTAAAATACAGCATCTAAGTGCCGACCGCCTCATAGTACCTTCTTAGTAATTGTTCGATTTGCATATACAATAAAGATAAATTATGAGTTTCGCAATTAACTATAAATTATCATAACATAAAAAGGAGAAATTTACCATTAAAATTTAGATAAATTTCTCCCCCGGTTTGATAAAATCAGCCTGCAAGGTGTAAAGTATTAATTAACAGTAACCATGCCATGCCGTAATAGGTAATAACAGCGGCGAGGTCGTTCATGGTGGTAATCAGGGGGCCGGATGCAACAGCAGGATCCATGCCCAATTTCTTCAGGCTGATAGGAATTGTAGTTCCCATAAAGCTTGAAATACCCATCGCCACCATCAGGGCGAGACCGATGCATCCGGATACGGAAAATGCAAATAATGGTGTCTGGGATTTGAAAAATAAAATATATAGTCCGATAAAAACGAAGGTCAGGGTTCCGAGCAGAAATCCATTGGATAATCCAACACGTACTTCTTTAAAAATCAGTTTGCGTTTATCCTTCGGACGGATGGATTCATTGGTCAGGACACGGATGGTAACACCTAAGGACTGTGTACCGACGTTTCCGGACATACCAAGAATCAGTGACTGGAAGGATACCACCATGGTCAGCTGGGCAATAACCGGTTCAAACATTCCGACTACGGTGGAAACACCCAGTGCAAGGAAGAGCAGAATAACCAGCCACGGCATACGCTTGCGGATGCTTTCACGCAGAGGCTCGTTTAAATCTTCTTCCTCACTCAGACCGGCGAGTTTTGCGTAATCTTCACTCATTTCCTCATCTACGACTTCGACGATGTCCTGTGAGGTAATGATTCCAAGCAGTGTTTTTTTTCGGTCAAGGACAGGAATGGAATCTTCGGAATAATCCTTCAGGTATTCAATGCAGTCTTCAATCTGTTCATCGGCATATACATAAGGATAGGAAGTAATAATCAGTGATTCCAGATCAACATAATCCCTTGCAATGATAAGATCCTGAAGTGCAATCGCACCGTAGAAAAGTCCATGTGCATCCACGACATAAAGTGTGGAGATATTATCATTTTTGGCAGCCTGTGATACAAGCTCCTTCATCGCCTGACGGATCGTAAGATTCTTATTGATTACGATAAAGTTCGTGGTCATGCGGCTTCCGATCTCATCATCTTCAAATGACTGGATCAGATCAATATCTTCTTTTGCTTCACTGTTAATCAGGGCAATAATTTCTTCCCTGTGATCGTCCTCAAGTTCTTCCAGTGCATCTATGGCATCATCGGAGTCCATGCTCTCAATGATATCGGCAGCACGTTCCGCGTCAAGTTCTTCCAGATATGTACCAACGTCCTCTTCCAGGTAGGAAAAGATCTCGGAAGTTTTATCAAGACCAAGTAACTGGTATAATTTCTTACGTTCATCTACGGTCAGAATGTTCAGCACGTCGGCAATATCATTTTCGTGATAATCATTCAGCCGTTCTTTCTTTTCGGGAACAGACAGGTTACTTCGTATGAGCTCAACAATTTCCTGGGTGTTATCTTTTAAAATATTGTCATTTTTTGTTTCTTCCATGCTAATAACCATACCTTTCCTGAGAATACTTTAGTAGTATAACAGAAAACTTCTTTATTTGTCAATCATGGTAAATCAAGAAGCTTATTTATGGCAGGCTGGAGGGAAGGGTAATCTCTGTACCTGCGGATAAGCTCCAGTTCAAACTCGGTAGGATTAATGTTTAAGCCGGAATCTGCCGATGTAAAACCGAAGGCAGAAGATATGTCATCGATTTCATAAAGGTGGCACAACAGGACCAGAGTATGAAGATTTGGCTCTGTATGATCATTTTCCCATCCGTAGATTGTTTTTGGCGATGCGGAGGAATTGTTTTCACTTAGATATAGGGAAACATCATTTACGGACAGATTACGCAGTTTTCTGTAATATTTTAGAACTGAGCCTATACTTTTCGGTGTCATCGGAGTATCCTTTCTGTAATATAATATTATTTATCATAAGCTACGAAAAGCAGGCTGTCAATTAGCGAAATATGGAAAAATAAAATATCTTGTTGAAATTCTTCAGATAGAAGAATATAATAAAAAATAGTAAAATGAAGTTCTTCATTTTGAATACTCAGGAGGGAAACAGATGAAAGAAGATTCAAAGAAAATACAGGAAAATATTATGAGATATATTGCGCAGGAGAAGATCTCCCCGGAACAGATATATCAGGATACAGGAGTAAATATTGCAAATATTAAGGTTATGAGAAGCGATCAGTTTTTAAAGATTTGCGGTTATCTGCGGAAAGATCCAAGGGAGTTTTCCTATGAAGCATCCGAGGATATCGGCTGGGAGCAGAAGGTAAGGGAATGTGCCAGAAAGAATGCAGCCCTTCTCAAAGCCATCAAGGGAAAGGTGGCATTTACCATGGATGGGGAAGCTTATTTTTTCCGTTACAACGAAGAGCTGGAAGTATATGAAACATTTGTAAAGCTGAAAGATGCAGAACAGCTGCAGATGATTATTACAGGTATTACGGCACAGGTATTTTATCTTAATTCCGCAATCGAGGAGAGCGAGATGAAAAGAGAGGAAAATATCCAGGAACTTGACCGGATCTATGGACTGGATAAGATCCATTATGAAGATGCCAGTGAAGCCGGAGATGGAAGCGAATATCTGGAATATATCAAATTATTAGTGCAAAGACTGGACAAAACACTGGAAATATACGATAATCGTTCTGACGAGTTAAAAGAAGTTCTCAGAGCTTTGAAAAAACTCGCATGATATCGTAGGAAAGGAAGTGGCTGCACAGTGGAAAATTTAATCAGGACACGAATCTGTGAATTGCGGAAAATAATGAAGGAGAGCGGGATAGAGATCTATATTATTCCGACGGGAGACTATCATCAGTCTGAGTATATCAGTGATTATTTTAAAGAAAGAGAGTACATAACAGGATTTACAGGTTCTGCGGGAACAGCGGTGATAACAGAAGAGGAGGCATGCCTGTGGACGGATGGAAGATATTTTGTCCAGGCGGAGAAGGAACTGGAAGGAACCGGAGTAGTATTGTTCCGCAGTGGAATGGAAGGTGTTCCGACTGTGCATGAATATATAGACAGTCATTTAAAATCGGGCGGCTGTCTGGGATTTGATGCAAGGATAGTGAGTGCCGGGGAAGGCATTTATTACAGTAAAAAAGCAGAGGAGAAGAATGCGAAGCTATGTGTGGATTCGGATCTGACAGACCGGATCTGGGCCGATCGGCCAGCATTTCCGGAGAGCCGGGCATTTATCCTGACCACGGAATATGCAGGAAAAACACCGGCACAGAAACTTGAAGAAGTCCGTAGAATCATGGAAGAGAAGGGCGCAAAGGTTCATGTCCTGTCCGATCTGTGTGATATTGCATGGCTGACCAATTTAAGAGGGGCGGATATCGACCATGTACCGGTTCTGCTGGCACATATGCTGGTTACAGACAAAGAAGCAATGCTGTATGTCAACAGGAAAAGCATAAATCTTCAGATTGAAGAATATCTGAAAGACAATGGAATCCAGGTGAAAGCATATGATCGGTTCTATGATGAACTGGGGGATATTACAGAGGGTCATGTGCTGGCAGATATGCAAGCAATTAATTATAAAACAAAATGCAGCCTGAAGGCAGAGATTACTACCGGTTACAATCCGGAAACCTTGTTAAAGGCGGTAAAGAATCCGGTGGAAGCAGAGAATATCCGTAAGGCACATATCAAAGATGCCGTGGCAATGGTGAAATTCATGTACTGGCTGAAAAATACGGCAGGAAAAGAGAAAATTACGGAATATCAGGCGACACGGTATATCGACGGACTCCGGGCAGGTCTGGAAAATTATATTGATATCAGTTTTGATACAATCTCTGCATATAAGGGAAATGCTGCCATGATGCATTATGAACCATCAGCAGAGGGCGAGGTGGAGTTACTGCCGGAAGGAATGTTGCTGGTGGATTCCGGCGGACATTATAAAGAAGGCACGACGGATATCACAAGAACATTTGTTCTGGGCGAGATTTCAGAGGAAGAAAGAGAAATGTTCACTGCAGTAGTCATTGCAAATCTGGAACTGGCAAATGTAAAGTTTCTTTATGGCTGCTCTGGAAGAAATCTCGATATCCTTGCCAGACAGCCGTTGTGGAAGAAAGAGAAGGATTACCGGTGCGGAACCGGTCATGGTGTCGGTTATATGCTGAATGTGCATGAAGGGCCGAATGCATTCCGCTGGAGGGCATTGCCGGGACTGGCAGAGATTCCGCTGGAAGAAGGCATGGTTACCACGGATGAACCCGGAATCTATGAAGAAGGCAGATACGGCATCCGTATAGAAAATGAACTGCTCTGCCGGAAAGCAGGAAAAAATGAGTATGGCCAGTTTATGGAATTTGAAAATCTGACGTATGTACCGGTTGATCTGGATGGAATCGATCCTGCACAGATGACGCAGGCACAGAAGGATATGCTCAATCAGTATCACAGGAATGTTTATGCAGTTGTGGCAGAATACCTGGAGGAAGAAGAAAAGGAATGGCTTAAGAAGTATACAAGAGCAATCTGACCACAGATATCTGCAAAAAGATTGATACAGAAAATATCAGAGATTATACGAAATATAGTATCGGCTGGAGAACTCCGTCAGATGACGGGTTTTTTTTAGTTTTAATGGATTTAAGAGGAAGAGATGAGAATGCGTTTGAAAAGATATGTGGATGCTATTGGGGTACATGAAACATCGATCATGCAGTATATGGAAGATTATGGGATGAAATACCGGATTCTGGATGAAATCCTGCTGGAGACAGGTCTTGGTGTGGCAAAATATGTGTAGTGTTCACAAAAGAAACACAAAAAAATTAGCACTCACCTCTTGACAGTGCTAATAATAAGTGGTATAACGTAGTCAGAACAAAGGAAGGGAAATAAATAAACAGATAAGTTCCTAACGCTCCGGGTTCCAGAAAACCAGAAATAATAAACATCATATTTAGCAGATATGCTATCTAGGTAATTGCGAAACACTTAAATTTTTGTAAATGCATATGCAAATGAAACATTACACGAAGGCACGCTCCCGCTACATTCGGCTGGTAGCGGTACTAAGATGCTAAAATACAGCATCTAAGTGCCGACCGCCTCATAGTACCTTCTTAGTAATTGTTTAATTTGCATATACAATAAAGACAAATTATGAGTTTCGCAATTACCTAAGATATGCTATCAATGAAAAGGAGAGATGACTTATGTTAGTACCGGAACTTTTTAATGATTCAATGTTTGATGATTTCTTTCAGGATATGGGATTCCCATTTTATAATGACCATGATATGAGAATGGCAGAGAAGAAGCTGTACGGCAGACGTGGTAAAAACCTGATGAAAACAGATATTAAGGAAAATGAACAGGGATACGAGCTGGAGATGGATTTGCCTGGATTTAAGAAAGAAGAGGTGCAGGTATTATTAGAAAACGGATATTTAACCGTTCATGCGGAGAAAGGACTCCAGGAGGACGATCAGGAGAAGAAATCCGGAAAATACATCCGCAGGGAGCGTTATTCCGGAGCCTGTGAGCGAAGCTTCTATGTAGGTGAGGATTTGGAGCAGGAAGATATCAAAGGGGAATTTAAACATGGTATCCTGAAACTCTTCGTGCCGAAGAAAGAGAAAAAGCCGCAGGTTGAGCAGAAGAAATATATTATGATAGAGTAATTACCGAAATAAATCAGAGTTTTAGATAAGAAGCAGGTGCTGGGAACAGTGCCTGCTTCTTTGCATACAAGAAATTCTGTGTCAAAATCATGCATTTCATGTGAAAAAACGTCAATTCGTGCATTTTGTATTGAAAAATTTCCAAAATTTGCTACGATATAAATGGAACAAAAGAAAAGCATGATACGAGGTAGAATGGATGAAGAATAGAAAATGTTATGAGATTAGTTTATTTGTAATATTCTGTATTACATTAAACTATGCGGGTAAGATACTGGCAGAGGCATTACAGCTTCCGGTATGGATGGATGCTTTCGGGACGGTTCTCGCGGCTTATGTGCTGGGACCTGTGTGCGGAGCAATGGTAGGAGTATCAGTAAATATTATCTATGGAATTATATATTCCTGGACCTATATGCTGTATGGTCTGGTCAGTGTGATTGTAGGTATTATTGTAGGAATTTCGGCGGCAAGAAAATATATGGAGAATCTGTTCGGAACATTATCCCTGTGCTTTATGGTAACGATTCTGTCCGTAGGAATATCATTGCCGCTGAACTACTGCTTTTTTGACGGAATGACGGGAAATATATGGGGTGACGGCGTGATCGAGGTGCTTACCAAACTTGGTTTCCACTCCGGAATCAGTCATTTTGCAGGACAGTTCTACATGGATTTTCTGGATAAGGTATTTACCATTGTAGTACTCTTTTTGTGTATCCGGCTGTACCGGCGGATGCGGGAGAAAAAGAAAAACGGAAAAACAGCTGTCGGGCTGTTACTTTTTCTTTTCCTGATGGCAGGAGCAGGAAAAGCACAGGCAGACACAGTAAATCCGGAAGAAAAGACAGATTACACTACCTATATACAGACGGTTTATAACAGGGAAAACGGTCTGCCGGGCGGCTGTGCGAATGATATTGCCCAGACTGCGGATGGAATCTTATGGATCGGTACTTATGGAGGATTGTACCGTTATAATGGAAATGAATTCCAGTGGATGGATGAATTTGAATCCGTAAAGACGGTAAACTGTCTTTATACCGATGAAGAGGGCAGATTGTGGATCGGAACGAATGACAGCGGGTTATCCATCTGTATTAATGAAACCATTACCAATGTTGTGTCGGAAAAAGACGGACTGACGGCAGATTCCGTCCGCTGTATAACCCAGAGTTCTGATGGAGACTATTATGTAGGGACAAGCGGTGCAATGTCGATACTCACGCTGGCGGGTGGATTGTCAGTGAAAGATACCATTCCGGAAATCATCTATGCGAACAGTATAGATTCCGATCAGAATGGAAATATTGCGGTGGTTACGGACGAAGGAAGATTATATCTGATCCGCGGAAAGGAAATACTGGCAGAGCTGCAGCAGGCAGAAGGGGAAAACTACACCTGCTGCAGGTTCGATGAGGAAGGAAAATTATATGCGGGAACATCCGGAAAAACGATTGAAATATATGACTGCGAAGAAGGACTCGTGCTGTCAGACCGGTTGTCCTGCGAAGAACTGAATAACATAAAGTCAGTATGTTTTCAGGAAGACGAAACTCTCTTCCTCTGTGCCGACAACGGTATTGCATATTTTGACGGAGAGGGTGTATATCATATGCTGAATACGGATGCCTTCAACAGTTCCATTGACCATATGATTCAGGATTATCAGGGAAATCTGTGGTTTACCTCATCCAGACTGGGGCTGCTGCGCCTGTGCAAATCTGTTTTTATGGAAGTGTACAGCCAGAGCGGGATAGAAGAAAATGTGACAAATACGGTCATCCGGTGGAATGGAAAGCTGTATGTCGGAATGGACGGCGGCCTCGAAATCGTGGACGAAGCAGCGAACCAGCCACAGCATGATATGCTTACCGATATGCTCGATGGGGTAAGAATCCGCTGTCTATTTGTGGACAGCAGAAATCATCTGTGGATAGCAACCACGGGAAAAGGTATCTATGAAATATTGGAAGATGGGCAGTTCCAGGTCTATGATCAGGACGGCGGAACAAATGGAAATAAATTCCGAAATATCATTGAACTGCAGGATGGAACGATAGCGGCAGCCGGTGATTCCGGTCTGACCTGTATCAGGGATGGAAATGTAGTTTCTGTCTTTGGAGCGAAGGACGGATTACGCAATCCGAAGATATTATGTCTGTATGAATACCAGGACGGTGTTATTTTTGCAGGAACGGACGGGGACGGAATCGCCAGAATAAAAGACGGCAAACTGGAAAAAGTTTACCAGAAAGAAAATGGTCTCGGCTCGGATGTGATTCTGCGCATGGAAAAATCTACGGACGGGGAAGGACTGTTCATCGTAACCGGAAATAGTATCTGCTATATGGATCAGAACGAAGAAATCAGGATTCTGGATAATTTTCCATATTATAATAACTATGACGTGATACATGGAAATGACGGAAATCTCTTTGTACTGAGTTCTGCCGGAATTTATGTGGTGGATCAGAATGCACTGATAAGCGGTGCGGACCTGGAATATAAACTTCTGGATGCAAAGAGCGGTCTGGAAAAAGCATTGACTCCGAACTCCTGGAATTATACGGATGAAAACGGAAATCTGTATTTGTCAACGGACAGCGGAGTTCTGTGCATAAATCTGGATAATTATGAAATTGCAGTCCGATCCTATCGTATGCAGATACGCATGGTTAAGATAGATGATGAAAAACTTACGGTTGAGAGGGAACAGGAAGTATATATTGAACGTGGTGCGGAAAAACTGGAAATATTTCCGGAGATTATTAATTATTCCGTAAATACACCGTATATCAGCATCTATCTGGAGGGATATGACAGCGAGCCGAGAATCGTGCCGCAGAATGAACTGACAAGTATCGTATATGCAGGACTTCCGGTAGGAACATATACCTTCCGGCTGGCAGTTCTGGACAGCAAAGCCAGAAATACCGTGGTTGAAAGCAGTTATACGATTATAAAAGAAAAGGAAATATATGATAACTACTGGTTTGCTGTATACATGGTTGTAGTATTTGCCATGGCGGTTGCATATCTGACCTGGCTGTTCTTCCGGACACAGATACAGAGAACATTAAATATGCAGAAAAAGGAACTGGAACTGGCAAGAAATCAGATCGAGATGGGAAATGAAACTGTTCTTACCATTGCCCGGACTGTGGATGCAAAAGATGAAAATACCAGCCAGCATTCCGCCAGAGTCGCACAGTATTCGCTTATGATAGCCAGAGAGCTGGGATTTGATGAACAAAGCTGCGAAGAATTAAAAAGGGCAGCATTGTTACATGATATCGGAAAAATCGGAATACCGGACAGTATTCTGAATAAACCGGCAAGACTTACGGATGAAGAATATAAGATTATGAAGTCTCATGTAGTAAAAGGCGGGGAAATACTGAAAAACTTTCCCCTTATTAAAAATGTGGAACAGGGAGCATTATATCATCATGAGAGATATGACGGAAGCGGCTATGTGCATGGACTGAAAGGGGAAGAAATACCATTAAATGCGAGAATCATCGGTATCGCAGATGCGTTTGATGCCATGACGGCAAACCGTGTATACCGCAAAAAACTGGATCTTGACTATGTAATCGGAGAGTTAAAACGCGGACGTGGGACACAGTTTGATCCGAAACTGACGGATATTATGCTTGAATTAATCGCAAAAAAGCAGATCAATGTAGACGAAATCTATGCGGACAGTAAAAAAACGGAGGCGGATACAGATGAAAAGAGTATATAGAATCACATTCCTCACAGTTGCAGCCGTAATTATATGCGTTGTGGCAGCACACCAGTTCTTATTAAAAGAAGATGCACAAAAAACAATAAAAGTAGGCTTTCTGTACGTTGGAGATGCTACGACCACTTACACCAACAATTTTATCAAAGCCCAGATAGCAGTCGAAAATGAATACGGCGACCGGGTTGAGGTTATCGCAAAATACAACATTGCAGAGGGAACGGAAGAAAAGCCTCTGCAGGAGCTTGTGGATGCCGGCTGCGAACTGATCTTTTCCACCAGTTATAATTATGGTGTGACCACGAAAGAATTTGCCGAACGTTATCCGGATGTGCAATTCTGCATGGCAACCTGTGCCAATGCAAATGAAGAACCAAAACTTGCCAATTACCATACCTTTATGGGCGAAATTTATCAGGGAAGATATGTTTCCGGAGTGGCGGCAGGTCTGAAACTTCAGGAGTTAATAGAAAACGGTACAATCACGAAAGAGCAGGCAAAAATAGGATATGTGGCAGCATACCCATATCCGGAAGTAATCTCGGGTTATACGGCATTTCTTCTGGGTGTGCGTTCTGTTGTGGAAGATGCGGTCATGAGTGTCCGCTATACGAATAAATGGAACGACTATCTCCAGGAAAAAAAATTCGCCAGGGAATTTATCAAAGAAGGCTGTGTCATTATTTCCCAGCATTCCGACACGGCAGGACCGGCAGCCGCCTGCGAGGAAACCGCCGCAGGAACGCCGGTTTACCTCATCAGCTATAACCAGAGTATGACAGATGTAGCACCGACCACATATCTGACTGGCTGTAAGATAAACTGGCAGCCGTACATCATGGGTGCAGTAGCTGCAGTTCTGAACGACAAACCCATAGAACAGTCCATACGTGGAAATGTAAATGGCAACGATCTGGGTGCAGGATTTGAGGAAAACTGGGTGGAAATGCTGGAGATCAATGAATTTACCTGTGCCGCAGGCACACAGGAAAAACTCAGAGAAGTAATAGAGCAGCTCGAAAAAGGAAAGATAGAAGTCTTTCAGGGGAATTATACAGGAACAGATCCCGATAATCCCCAGGATGTGTACGACCTGCGAAAAGCGTATAAGGAAAATGATAAAAGCTCCGCACCGACATTTCATTATGTGCTGGATGATGTGATAACTGTGGAATAGGACATCGCATGTAAAAAATAGTCGATCTCTAATAGTGTTAAAATACAGGGAGAACGACAAAAGTGGAATATTCAATGAAAATGGAAGAGTATAAAGAAAAAACCAAAGTTAAAAAAGTGAAAAATTGCTTTGATTTTGCAGGTAGACAATATAAGGTGTTGCAAGCGGCAAAAATACATGATATGATTAGGGACGGATATAAATATAAACATAGTGGAATGTAAATTAAGTTAAAAATTCTTTCAATCATAAACATTTCTCCATATAAATATAAACATAGTGGAATGTAAATCCTTAATTGTTTTACTATTATTTCTATCGCAAATCCATATAAATATAAACATAGTGGAATGTAAATGAAAGCTTTCTCTTCTTTATTCAGTTCTTTAAAAAATATAAATATAAACATAGTGGAATGTAAATTTTATTTTTACTTTCTTCGTACCGATACAGAATAGAATATAAATATAAACATAGTGGAATGTAAATGAAATTAATAGTGCAACGTTCTATACCGGTCAATTTGATATAAATATAAACATAGTGGAATGTAAATTAAAATTGCAATCTTTTAAAATTTTCTCAATTTCATATAAATATAAACATAGTGGAATGTAAATATTATTGAAGATGAATTGGGAGCAGATAATCTTGTTATATAAATATAAACATAGTGGAATGTAAATCTCAAGAGTGTTATCGCAATTAGCATTATAGTTAATATAAATATAAACATAGTGGAATGTAAATTGTGAATGTTTTGAAAGAAAGGGAATTGGAGAATGAAATATAAATATAAACATAGTGGAATGTAAATGCATACAGAGCAGGATCATGATTACCTGTGTATCTGATATAAATATAAACATAGTGGAATGTAAATGGCATTAAAGATAAGCTGGCACTCATCCACAACAAGATATAAATATAAACATAGTGGAATGTAAATCGTATTTTGTGCCTTGTATTTGTTTATTATTACCATTGAATATAAATATAAACATAGTGGAATGTAAATATGTTGTGCCTAATCCTAATGCTTATGCTTATGGATGATATAAATATAAACATAGTGGAATGTAAATCACATAAAGCGTGCACTCTTTACGTTGGAGGGAATCATATAAATATAAACATAGTGGAATGTAAATATTGTTGGTTCTTTCGTTTCTCTTGACTCTGAAACTCATATAAATATAAACATAGTGGAATGTAAATGCTATGCCAGTTGGTGATGTTGTCAGTACACTCCTATATAAATATAAACATAGTGGAATGTAAATATGACTATGATATTCAGAATGAATTTAACGAAACCGATATAAATATAAACATAGTGGAATGTAAATTCATCCAGGACTTTATTATCAGTCCAAAATGAAAGCATATAAATATAAACATAGTGGAATGTAAATTGGAACAGGGCATATGGTATTTAATTGGTTTACTTATATAAATATAAACATAGTGGAATGTAAATATAATCACAATCTTTTACTAACCAATCTCCATATTTATATAAATATAAACATAGTGGAATGTAAATGGGATTGAGGCATCTGGCTTGCACGGCTTATCAGATATAAATATAAACATAGTGGAATGTAAATGGTGTTGGAAAATCTGCATTTGTAGCACAGATTATAGATATAAATATAAACATAGTGGAATGTAAATGCAGTTGATAAAGTCAGATCGATTTTACACAAACCGAATATAAATATAAACATAGTGGAATGTAAATGAATGTTGTGTATGCAACCGGGGCCGGTGGAGCTAATATAAATATAAACATAGTGGAATGTAAATGTGTTTTTCAAAACATTTTATAACAGTAAGAAGTGAATATAAATATAAACATAGTGGAATGTAAATGAAAAATGTATTCAGTATATGATTTATAACAAACCCAAATATAAATATAAACATAGTGGAATGTAAATACAAGCAAATAATAGTACATTTCACGCAAAAAGTCATATAAATATAAACATAGTGGAATGTAAATTAATAAAAGGATGTTCCATAGCATTCAGGCAGGGTTGATATAAATATAAACATAGTGGAATGTAAATTGTTTACAAAGATTTCTTCTTCTGTCTGCCCATATATATAAATATAAACATAGTGGAATGTAAATGTATTTCCACCTGATAACGGTGAGAGTGAAATATTATATAAATATAAACATAGTGGAATGTAAATATGAATAACAATGTTTCAACTGACCTACACACAGCTATATAAATATAAACATAGTGGAATGTAAATGCTATTTTTATAGGCATTTGAAAAGAGGTGCTTTGATATAAATATAAACATAGTGGAATGTAAATTACTGCCACAACAATTCTGAACGGATCTGCACTACATATAAATATAAACATAGTGGAATGTAAATATTGTTGGTTCTTTCGTTTCTCTCGACTCTGAAACTCATATAAATATAAACATAGTGGAATGTAAATACATTTTCAAAGCTGCGGCTTTGAATTGTCTTACAATATAAATATAAACATAGTGGAATGTAAATGCTTTTACCAGGCTTCTGTCATCTTCTGTCAGCTGCATATAAATATAAACATAGTGGAATGTAAATGCTGCCGTTTCATTTAATTCCTCGTAGGAATCCAATATAAATATAAACATAGTGGAATGTAAATGTAAAGGAGCTTTGCGACTTGAACGGACACAGAAAATATAAATATAAACATAGTGGAATGTAAATACGATTGGAGAGTTAAGGGAATCAGGAGACATTGAAATATAAATATAAACATAGTGGAATGTAAATGCAGAATCTGTTCAGGCAGTTGGATGAACTGAATGAGGATATAAATATAAACATAGTGGAATGTAAATCAATTGCCGGACTCTGTGTTGCGAATGGCGGTACTCATATAAATATAAACATAGTGGAATGTAAATCAAATTTCGATTATTCATGTTTGGAACTTTAATTTATATAAATATAAACATAGTGGAATGTAAATTATTTTGTTGATTTCGACGGAAAAACAAAATTAGCATATAAATATAAACATAGTGGAATGTAAATTTTTGATTTGAAAGTTCTTCTCTTTTCTTTCTTAATATAAATATAAACATAGTGGAATGTAAATCAAGGAATAGCAGAATGTTTTTAAGGGTTTATGATATATAAATATAAACATAGTGGAATGTAAATGAGTTTTGAATGCTTCAAAATACATAAAGTGCGAAGCATATAAATATAAACATAGTGGAATGTAAATCATCAAGTCTAACAGAAATTTTTACTCCGCCAATCGTATATAAATATAAACATAGTGGAATGTAAATTGTGTTGTATTTACATCAAATCCAATTGCGGGCGATATATAAATATAAACATAGTGGAATGTAAATGTATTTTCAGACCACGTATTACAAGAACGTGGTCGGGATATAAATATAAACATAGTGGAATGTAAATACAGAATATGATAATGAGAGTTTAAGTTATTATCAAAATATAAATATAAACATAGTGGAATGTAAATTGCATTGGTAAGGGGAATAATAACCGCTTTGTCAAATATAAATATAAACATAGTGGAATGTAAATTAATACATTTTTACACCAGTTGCGGATTCTGTCGCAGAATATAAATATAAACATAGTGGAATGTAAATACTTTTAACAGCAGGAAGAGAAGTAGAAGTAACAACTATATAAATATAAACATAGTGGAATGTAAATGTGTCTGATTGTGATATTTCTTTACTTGAAAACAATATAAATATAAACATAGTGGAATGTAAATTATAATGTTAGGTTTGTAAGAGGTAACTGCAAATTGGATATAAATATAAACATAGTGGAATGTAAATGCACCAGGTAAGGAATTTCTGCGATAACCAATCAAATATAAATATAAACATAGTGGAATGTAAATGAGCAATACAGATAACTCTTTAAGAATCCCTTTTACCATATAAATATAAACATAGTGGAATGTAAATAAAAATCACAGAAGCTAGTGTTAGAAGATTAAAAAATATAAATATAAACATAGTGGAATGTAAATCTTTGTAAATATAAAAGGAATATAGATGGGAAGTGATATAAATATAAACATAGTGGAATGTAAATAATTATAATGCAAGCTGTAATAATTCGCTTGAATATATAAATATAAACATAGTGGAATGTAAATTGCTTAGTGCTTACTTCGGCAAACATCGTTGGCGATAATATAAATATAAACATAGGGGAATGTAAATGCTTAATCGAGTTTCAGAGTCGAGAGAAACGAAAGAACATATAAATATAAACATAGTGGAATGTAAATTCATTAATGATGGTGTGATTGTTGGGTTCGAGGAAGATATAAATATAAACATAGTGGAATGTAAATCAGGTACTTAAAGCGAATATGCGTATCGTAGGTGCATATAAATATAAACATAGTGGAATGTAAATACATTTTATATGTTTAGAGGACGCAATTGAGATAGATATAAATATAAACATAGTGGAATGTAAATGGTGTTGGAAAATCTGCATTTGTAGCACAGATTATATATAAATATAAACATAGTGGAATGTAAATAGTAAAAGTTGTTATTTACTATGTAGTCCACGACACTATATAAATATAAACATAGTGGAATGTAAATGAATCAGACAGCATCATTGAGGGGTAGAGACTATTTAATATAAATATAAACATAGTGGAATGTAAATGGAAGAAAGCAACACATTTTCCAACAAAGCAACCTGATATAAATATAAACATAGTGGAATGTAAATGAATAATCCCAGGTCGTACTGTCAATCTTAAGGAAATATAAATATAAACATAGTGGAATGTAAATGATCTTGTGTTTCTTGCTGCTGCTCAGGTTTAAAATATAAATATAAACATAGTGGAATGTAAATTCTTAAATTATCGCCACGATAGTTTTCTGCAAACTATATAAATATAAACATAGTGGAATGTAAATGAAGAATTTAAAGGAATTAAGGTTCACAACACAATATAAATATAAACATAGTGGAATGTAAATCAATCTGCCAATGCACAGGCTTAAAAGACAAGAATGATATAAATATAAACATAGTGGAATGTAAATTGCCATCACAAAAGCCGCAAATTTTAGTTAGAACATCATATAAATATAAACATAGTGGAATGTAAATTTGTATTACGTTGGATAAAAGCTGTAGAGTAGAATGATATAAATATAAACATAGTGGAATGTAAATGAAATTTACAGACCAGATGGCTATGAAAACAGTTAATATAAATATAAACATAGTGGAATGTAAATAAGGAAAAGGCAACAAAACTTGAAATTATGCAATCATATAAATATAAACATAGTGGAATGTAAATTGGTACGCAAAATCTTCATTACCTCGTCAAAATAGATATAAATATAAACATAGTGGAATGTAAATATTGATTTGGATGACTTTTCAAAGGCTTGTGCAAGATATAAATATAAACATAGTGGAATGTAAATATATTTATCAAAAAGACACAGCAAAAGAAATTCAAATAATATAAATATAAACATAGTGGAATGTAAATATTAACATTCATTGCAAATGTGGCTTGGAGTTTTGCATATAAATATAAACATAGTGGAATGTAAATTAGTCTTTTCGTTTTGGAAAATACGGCATAACATCATATAAATATAAACATAGTGGAATGTAAATTCACTACTTATAACCGGGTTCATATCCGCAGGCACATATAAATATAAACATAGTGGAATGTAAATGATAACTACGGACCAAGGTGTCGGGAGTTCGAATCATATAAATATAAACATAGTGGAATGTAAATTATGAAAAAGATGCCACGGATGCACCGCCAGCAGTAATATAAATATAAACATAGTGGAATGTAAATGAGAGCAAATCCATTCTGATATCTTGCATGAACCATATAAATATAAACATAGTGGAATGTAAATGCTATATGTTACTTTTTTTATTCATTTTTTCGTAACGATATAAATATAAACATAGTGGAATGTAAATGTAATGGCAAGCCGGGGAATCGAACCCCGGAACCGCATATAAATATAAACATAGTGGAATGTAAATGCGGTTTTTTCGGTTCTGGGTAATCACCTGTAGCATATAAATATAAACATAGTGGAATGTAAATATACCTTGTATTTGAGCATCGTCTGAAACTGATGCAATATAAATATAAACATAGTGGAATGTAAATGAAACAAGGTGATTGAAAATTGCTGGCGCATGATAATATAAATATAAACATAGTGGAATGTAAATAAAGGCTATATGCAAGGCATACAGCAAGGCAAAAAGGATATAAATATAAACATAGTGGAATGTAAATGTATACCCTCTAAATTCACAACTATTAAATCTTAATATAAATATAAACATAGTGGAATGTAAATGTAAGTATCAGCAAGAACTTCAAACGTTTTAAAAGATATAAATATAAACATAGTGGAATGTAAATTATGGACAGAGCAGAAGTTAATACAAGAACTATTTTATATAAATATAAACATAGTGGAATGTAAATTTAAATTTAGTGAATATATGCACAATATTTGTGAATATAAATATAAACATAGTGGAATGTAAATGCACATGATACCCGGTTACATATGGATACCAGTGGCCATATAAATATAAACATAGTGGAATGTAAATTTTTATATTGTTTTTATTTAATTCTTTTATTGCGGAAATATAAATATAAACATAGTGGAATGTAAATCATTATCTAATATTGCACAAGGTGCTGTGGGTGGTATATAAATATAAACATAGTGGAATGTAAATGGATTTATTCGTATCTGTTTTTCTGTCTACTAAACATATAAATATAAACATAGTGGAATGTAAATTCATAAAGCACTGTAACTTCAGCACTTTTATGCCATATAAATATAAACATAGTGGAATGTAAATGCATGTGGTTGGGAACATAGAGACAGGTCCCTTTGATATAAATATAAACATAGTGGAATGTAAATAAAGCTAGGGCTTTGCTGAATGAACGTGCATATGATATAAATATAAACATAGTGGAATGTAAATATTAACATTTTTCAGATGATGAAAGCTGGTCCGCAAATATAAATATAAACATAGTGGAATGTAAATATGAATAACAATGTTTCAACTGACCGGCATATAGATATAAATATAAACATAGTGGAATGTAAATTTGTTCCTCTTCCCTTCTTTTCGCTTCCTGCTCTGCATATAAATATAAACATAGTGGAATGTAAATCAGGATATTCAGCACTGCAAGCTAAGGTTGAAAGAGAATATAAATATAAACATAGTGGAATGTAAATTAATATGATGTACATGAGTTGTAAACAATGGAATAATATAAATATAAACATAGTGGAATGTAAGTATTGGTACGATTTGTGATATAAAATATTGGAAAGGTTATATAAATATAAACATAGTGGAATGTAAATTAAGATTTTTGACACAGTTACAGGAAAAAGAATTGAATATAAATATAAATATAGTGGAATGTAAAAAAGAAGCAGATTCAAAATCAGATGCATATCAAATTATTCTTGAAGAGGAAAAAAGGGTAAAATTAGAAGAAAAAGAATATAAAGAAAGAGTAAGAAAGTATGAAGAGGAAAATTATAAAATTCCGATATCTTACTTTAGAACTCTTACGACATCATTGAAGTTTTATGAGCTTTTAGATGATATTGAGTTATATATTCATGTTAAAAGTGATGAAGAAACATTAAAAAAAATTTTGGAAAATATATACCGGTTGAAATCATTAGGACGGAGTGAGGACTTTGTAGAAGTCTTAGATGCGGAGATTGTAGAATTAAAGGAAAGTGTAGATAAGGAGATAAAGTCAAAATTTGCTGGATATGTTTCAGAGAAAGCTGTCAAAGGAAAAGATATTTTTACGCGAGATAGAAATATTCGGTATGGAGGAGGAACAAAGTATTTTATTAACAAAAATTATGAATACTCCGAAGATGGAAAACAGCGTGTTTTTCATAAAAAGAAGGTCTATTATTTATCTGGTTATTCCGTAGATGAAGAATCTGAGAATTTATATTTCGACACAGTTGATGAAAATACAACACTTATTGTAAATTTTGAGTAGGGTGAAATTATGGAGAAAATATTTGAGATACCGGAAATAATAGGAAACAAAACAGCAAAATCGAAACCGGAAAAAACAATAGCAGAACATACTATGGATTTGGCAAAAGAGGCGGAAAGATTATTGGATTATGGTTACATTAAGAGTACAGAGTATAAGAAAATATATCAGCTTCTTTTGCTTGCATGTAAATACCATGATTATGGAAAAGTGGGAAAGTATTTTCAGGATAGAATGAAAACAAACGGGAAATTTCAGAGTGATGTGGAGATTCCACATAATATTTTATCTTTGTTATTTATAAATCCTGACAGTGAAGAATTTGCAGATGAAGATTTTTACAAGGTTGCATATGCTGTATTAAACCATCATAAATATGGGGAAGAAAGAACGATTATTGCGGAAAGAAGAGAAGATATTTTAAATAATATTGAGGAATTTAATAAATACATTTATCCGGATAATTTAAAAAGAAGAAAAATGGATCGAATCTATGAATATGCGGAAAATCCGGAGGTGATTCTTTTGAAAGGATATCTTCATCGCTGTGATTATAGTGCCAGTGCGGGTTTTCCGGTGGAATATCCGAATGATTTTCTAACGGATAAATTAATTAAGACAATGGAGAACTGGAGAAAAAAATCTTCAGATGCACATTGGAATAAAATGCAGGAATATGTAATAAAGAATCAGAATAAAAATATAATTCTAACAGCACAGACAGGTATGGGGAAAACAGAAGCCGGATTATTGTGGATTGGAGATACAAAAGGATTTTTTATTTTGCCATTGCGTACTGCGATTAATGCAATGTATAAGCGAATCCGGGAAGAAATTCTTGGCAGTGATTCAAAGATAGAAGAGCAGTTAGGTTTATTACATTCAGAAACACTGGAAAAATATGATGAAATAGAAACTGGAGATATAGATATATTTACTTATCGCGATAAGACAAGAAAGTTATGTATGCCACTTACAATTTCGACGTTGGATCAGTTGTTTGATTTTGTGTTTAAATATTCCGGATATGAGATGAAATTAACGACATTGGCTTATTCTAAAATTGTGATTGATGAAATCCAGATGTATAGTGCAGAACTATTGGCATATCTGATTTGGGGATGTAAAATGGTTCATGACCTTGGCGGTAGACTTATGATTATGACAGCAACATTAGCTCCGTTTATTAAAGATTTGTTAATGCAGCATGTTTTTTCACAAAAGGATGTAGTAGTTTCGAGTTTTGCAGATGAAGATAAAATAAGACATAATGTCAAAGTGATTCAGGAAAAAATCCGGGCGGCAGACATCTATGAAAAATTTTATGATAATTCTGAAATAGGAAAGAGTAATAAAATTCTTGTTGTATGTAACACTGTAAAGAAAGCACAGAAGATATATCGTGATTTGGAAGATATGGGGATTGATACAAATGTAATTCATATCTTTCATAATAAATTTTTGAAGAAAGACAAAAAAGATTTGGAAGAACAGATTTTGGCATTCGGAAAAACTTATGAGGATAATAGTCATAAAAAAGTTATGAATGGGACAGGTATCTGGATATCTACATCTATGGTAGAGGCAAGTCTTGATATTGATTTTGATTATTTGTTTACGGAGTTAATGGATTTGAATTCATTTTTCCAAAGACTGGGAAGAGTTAATCGTAAAGGGATAAAATCAGTAGATGAGTATAATTGTTTTGTATACACCAGGATAGATGAGAATATTCTGCAGCGGGGAAATGGCGGATTTGTGGATGAAACAATGTATCAGCTGTCAAAAGAAGCACTGGAAAAGTTTGACGGCAAAATGTCCGAATTAAAAAAACTCAAAATGTTAGATGAGACATTTACAACGGAGAAAGTGCTGCAATGCAGTTATATGGAAAAAGTTAATAGGACATTGGCTTTTTTGCAATATATTCGGGTGGATGAATTAAAAAAAGAAGAATCCTGCCTGAGAAATATTTTTTCTTATACAATTATACCGCGAAGCACTTATGATGAAAATAAACAGGAAATTGAAACATTTGTAGGAGAACTAAAGAAGAAAAATGATTATAAAAGAAAATGGGATGCGTTGAAAAAATTGCAGGGATATACTCTGGAAATTGAACCATATTATTATGGAAAATTAATTTCCGGGGATGATATTGTATTTAAAGTAAAAGGAATGGATGAAATACGCATATTAAATTGTGAATATGGTAAATTAGGATTTGAGCCGGAAAGATCAAAAGCTGAAAATTCCGGGATTATGTGGTAAATATTGAAAAGAGGGAATAAATTTGCATAAACAGATTACTGGAATGATGGTTTATTATTATCATGTCTGTGAAAGAAAATTATGGTATTTTTATCATGAAATTCAGATGGAATGGCAGAATGAAGATGTAGCATTTGGAAAATTGCTGGATGAAAATTCTTATAAAAGGGATGAAAAACATATTAATATTGATAATGTTATTAATATTGATTTTATCAGGGCAAAGGATATTTTACATGAAGTAAAGAAGAGCAATAAAATAGAAAAGGCATCTGTGTGGCAGGTAAAATATTATTTATATTATTTGAAAGAAAGAGGTGTAATAAAAGAAGCTGAAATTGATTATCCGCTATTAAAACAGACTGTGGAGATAAAACTCGAAGAAGGTGATGAAAGATATATCCGGGAAATGATCGATAAGATATATAAAATTGTGGACAATAGTACGATACCGGAAGCGAAAAATATAAAAATATGTAAAAAATGTGCATATTATGATTTGTGTTTTATATAGCATAAGATGGAAGGAGAGAAATGGGAGATAGTTTGTACATATATAATCCTGGAAAATTGAGCAGAAAGGATAATACACTGCAGTTTGTAACTGATAATGGAGATAAGCGTGACTTGCCGGTTGAACGGGTTAGGGATATTTATGTGATGTCAGAAATGCAGTTTAACACAAGTTTGATAAATTTGTTGTCAAAAAATGGGATTGCAGTACATTTTTTTAATTACTATAATTTTTATACAGGAAGTTTTTATCCGAGAGAACAGTTATTATCCGGAAATTTATTAATTCATCAGACAACACATTATACTGATCCTGAAAAAAGGATGATAATTGCCAGAAAATTTGTGCAGGGGGCTGCTTCAAATATTTATCGGAATCTGAGGTACTATAACGGACGAGGAAAAAATGTAAAAGAGGTTATGGATGATATTGACGTTTATCGTATCAATATAGATAAGGCAAAGACTATTCAGGAACTGATGGGATATGAAGGAAATATCAGAAAACGATATTATGATGCATGGCCTGTCATTATAAATCAGGAAATAGAGTTTGAAAAAAGGGTTATGCATCCGCCTGATAATATGATGAACAGCCTGATATCCTATGTTAATTCCATGATATATACCAAGGTACTTACAGAGATGTATCAGACGCAGATAAATCCTACGATTAGTTATTTACATGAACCCGGGGAGCGAAGATTTTCACTGAGTCTGGATGTTGCAGAGATATTTAAGCCATTAATAGGAGACAGACTGATTTTTTCCCTATTAAATAAAAATCAGATAACAGAAAAGAGTTTTACAAAAGATTTGAATTTTTTGCATTTAGAAAAAAATGCATCCCAGTTAATTGCCAGCGAACTGGAGAAAAAAATGAATACAACAATTAAACATAAAGATTTGGGCAGAGAGGTTTCTTACAGATACTTGATGCGTTTAGAAGTTTATAAACTGATAAAACATATTCTGGGTGAAAAGGATTATGAACCATTTGAGATGTGGTGGTAAGTGAAAATGTATATTATTTTAGTGTATGATATTGTTATGGATGAAGAGGGAAAAAAGATACTTCCTAAAGTTTTTAAGATATGCAAAAAATATCTTTCACATATTCAGAACTCGGTGTTTGAAGGCGAGTTAAAAAAGTCACAGATAAAAAGTCTTGAGGTAGAATTGAAGAATATTATTAGAAAAGATAAAGATTCATTAATAGTATTTTCATCAGAGACTTCTAAATGGATGAAAAAAGAATATTGGGGAAAAGAAGAGGACAAAACCGCATTTTTTCTGTGAATTCATAATAGTTACATGAAAAAGGACCTGTATCATTTCTGGTACAGGTCCTTTCCAACTAATAAATCCTCATCTTTTTTCCATCTTTGCTCCATTCACGGAATTCTGCCGTGGCAGATAATAAAAGATCAGAAGATGAATTCAAAGCTGTTTCCATGGAATCCTGGATAACACCGATGATAAAGCCGATGCCAACGACCTGCATGGCAATGTCGTTTGGAATATTGAATAAGGAACATGCCATTGGGATTAAAAGCAGTGATCCTCCTGCCACACCGGAAGCACCGCAGGCTGACAGTGTTGCCAGAAGACTTAAAATAATTGCGGTAGGAAAACTTACTTCGATTCCCAGGGTGTGGACTGCGGCAAGTGTCATGACTGTGATGGTGATGGCCGCTCCGTTCATATTAATGGTTGCTCCGAGAGGAATGGTAACGGAGTAAGTATTTTTGTCCAGTTTCAGTTCTTCGCAGATTTTCATATTGACCGGAATATTTGCAGCAGAGCTGCGGGTAAAAAATGCGGTTATAGCACTGTCTTTCAGACATTTCAGAATCAATGGAAATGGATTCTGGCGGATGCATAAGAAAACCAGAAGCGGATTGGTTACAAAGTAAATAAATAACATACAGCCAATCAGTAATGCCAGAAGCTTTCCGTATTCCGTAAAAATAGAGAGTCCGTTTTCAGTAATGGCACTGTAGACAAGTCCTAAAATACCAAAGGGTGCAAAGCTGATAATCCATGTGACTACTTTGGAAATTGCAGAAGAAATATCACTGAATACTTTTTTGGTTGGTTCGCCTGCGACACGAAGACCAAAACCGAGCAGTACTGCCCAGGCAAGGATTCCGATATAATTTGCATTTGCAAGGGAATCAACAGGATTTGCAACAATGTTTAACAATAAGGTATTAAAGACATCCGTGATGCTCTGCGGTGCGGACATATCAGCAGCAGTATTCTGCAAAGTCAGTGTTACCGGGAATAAAAAGCTTGCAATAACCGCAATGACAGCGGCGAGCAGGGTGCTGAACAGATACAGAAAAATAACCGTCCGTATAATACCGCCGTGACTCTGTCCTGCATGGCACAAAGAACTGATTACCAGAAAGAATACCAGCAAAGGGGCGATTCCTTTCAGGGCATTGACAAAGATTGTACCGAGCAGTGAAATAGCGGAAGCATCTGGAAAAACCAGAGCGAGTATGATACCCAGCAGAAGTCCTCCCAGTATACGATAAATGATATTAATGCTGTTCCATTGTCTGAATAAATTTTTCATAAAGAGGTTCTCCTTTGTGAACAGATGTAGATACGATAAAACCAGAGAATACAGTTCGTATCTCTGGCTTTAACCAACGATTAATTCTACACCCGGGCAGGTAAAAATGCAAGAAAAAAATCAAATAGATTGTGTTTTTATACCAGGTATAAAATGGTGGATAAGATGGTACTGGCAAGTCCGACGCAGGCCTCATATGGGATTAGTTTCATACGTTCTTTCATCTGCATATTTACAGAACCTCCGGTTGCATGGAAGAAAGATCCGTGGGGCATGGAATCAATGACGGTAGCACCGCTGTGAACCATTGCACCGGCGGATACGGCATCTACACCACTGGATATCAGTGTGGATGCGAAAGTCTGTGAAGCGATGGTAGCACCGGCAGTTGTGGAGGCGGTAGCACCTGCCATCAGGATACCGGAAATCGGGGCTAACAGGAAGGCAGGAAGGTTTCCGGCTTCCAGCAGGGAAATCATGTCAAACTGCAGATTGGAAGCTTTGATAATGCCGGCCAGAGTACCGGTTCCGATTAACAGAATCGAAACTCCGATTACTTTACTGAGTCCGAATTCGGTGTAGGATTTGATATTTTTGATCTGACCGGTTGCAAGCATACACAGGATTCCACCCGCCGGAAGTGCGATTAACGGGTCAATGGCTATCTGGAAGAGAGGACGCAGTGCCAGCAGGAGTATAACCAGAAGCGGCCCGGCGATAGCTGCAGTAAAAGAAGGAAGCTTTTTATGCCCGGATTTTTCCAGATCATTTTCGGAAATCATATCATCCGATCTTTTGGTCAGGAAGGTGGCAAGTACGATTGTAACCAATAATGCACCGATTGCAGGCAGGATATTTTTCATCATAAGAGAAGTAAGGTCAATTTGAAAAGCTTCTGCGGTTGCGATAGTATTTGGATTCGGGGAAATGATATTCCCGGCCTTTCCACCGCCGATCATGGCGAGAAGAATGGATGGCTTATTGTATCCGGCTCTTTTGGCAATGGCCATGGCGATTGGTGCAACCGTAATTACGGAAATATCCACAAAGACACCGACAGCACAGATAATCATGGTAGAAATAGCGATGGAAAGAATAGCGAAACGCTCGCCCATTTTCTTTACAATCATTTCAGCTATTTTTTCTGCGGAACCAGTTTTAATCAATGCACCTGCCAGAATACCGGAAGTCAGAATTCGCAGGACGGAAGACATCATGCTCTGGGCACCGGAAATCATGGTGTCTACGGTACCGGCAAGTCCGCCACCTCCTATGATGCCTCCAATCAATGCACCTAAAACCAGACTGTATACAGGGTGAAATTTCCGGATAATCAGAAAGATGGAAACAGCTAATCCAAAGATTGCACCGAAAGTTGTAAAGGTCATAAGACAGCTCCTTTCACAAATGCGTGAATGACACGGAATACCTGTTCAGTTGTATGTGTCATATTATAACGGGCATTTTCCGTATCCATAGCTTCTTCGAGAGTCACAATTCTGGGCAGGATGGGGAAAAATGCATCGATGCCTTCCTGATTGCAGGCAGCAGCATCTCTGGTAATACATCCGGAAAATGCAAGAACCGGAATATTGTATGTTTTGGCTATTCTGGCAACTCCGATGGGTGCTTTTCCCATTACTGTCTGTTCATCCAGCCGTCCTTCCCCGGTAATGACAACATCAGCGGATTTTACATAATCCTCCAGCCTGGTTTCTTCCAGTATGATTTTGATTCCGGATTCCAGAGTAGCATGGAGAAATGTCTGCAGTGCAAATCCAAGACCGCCTGCCGCACCGGTGCCGGGATATTCCGGGTCAGCATCCGGGTAAGTGTTCTTTGCAAGGTGGGCATAGGATAAAAGCCATTTATCCATTTGTAAAATCATGGCGGGACTGGCTCCTTTCTGTGGACCGAAGATAGCACTGCAGCCCTGTTCGCCGCACAATGGATTGGTTACATCGCAGGCAATGCGGAAGGTGCAGTCTTTTAATTCCGGCATTACATGGATATCAGTAATCCGGGCAAGATGTTCCAGACCGGAAGCACCGAAGCAGACCGGTTTCCCATATTGATCCAGTATTCCAAAGCCGAGAGCCTGAAGCATTCCGATTCCACCGTCATTGGTAGAACTTCCGCCGATTCCGATGATAAAGTGGCGGCAGCCTTTTTCGATGGCATCACGGATCATTTCACCGACACCATAGGTAGTCGTAAGAAGCGGATTCCGTTCTTTTTCCGAAATCAGGGTAATACCGGCTGCAGAGGACATTTCGATAATGGCGGTCCGGCTTTCTTCCAGAATTCCATATACACTGTCAACAGGACGACCGAGCGGGCCTGTGACACGGATTTTCTGAAGCCGTCCGCCGCAGCCCATGGTCAGGGCATCTACAGTACCTTCACCGCCATCGGCCAGAGGACGGATCCGGATATCTGCATCCGGATAAACACGGCGGATTCCTGCTGCTGCACTTTCTCCGGCTTCCAGAGAAGTCATGCTTCCTTTGAATGAATCTATTGCGATTATAACTTTCATAAGAAATCCCTCACTTTCTATATTTATTTTGATAAGCCTATTATAGCAATCATTTAAAATAAGAAAATATTATTTCTGTATAGTATTGAAAAAAAAGAAAAAAATATACCATTTTTAAAAACTTTCTTGACAAAGGGAATTGTATATGCTACCATGTCGATATCAGATATGTCGTATATCGACATGGTAAGAGTAACGGACAAAAAATTTTTGAAAAACGGAAAAGAAAGGAGGATGCAGATGGAAGAAAAAATCCGTAAAAAGTATTGTCCTATGACAGAAACTACTTTTTACACGTTACTGGCATTGCTTTTACCCAATCATGGGTATGGCATTATGAAGTTTGTCAGGGAACTGACAGAGGATCGGGTGAAAATGGGAACAGGAACATTGTACACAATGCTTGGAAGACTCGTCGATGACGAGATGATTTCCGTGGTCAGTGAAGAGGACGGCAAACGGACATACCAGATTACCGGTGAGGGAAGGGAACTGCTGCTTGCAGAGCAGGAGAGGCTAAAAAAGCAATGTGAAAATGGAGAAAGGATATTAGGTGAAAGATTATGAAGAAAACAAAATTTTTCCTGAGTGTATTAAAAGAGCGTGACTGGCTGGAAGAGATGGCTGCAAAGGGTTATATATTAAAAAATATTACTATGGGGATATGTTATGACTTTGAAGAAACAGAACCATGTGAGAAAGTATATGAGATCGAACGTTTTGCGGTTGGCATGAGCGGGGAGGCAGACCGGGAAGAACTGACGGCAAAAAGAAATGCACTGGATATTGCAGGACAGATGGGATGGCAGTCCGTTGCACACGATGAATCCATGAATTATTATTTTGTGAAGGATAAGGCAGGGGATGAGACCGATGAATTTTACAACGATGAAGAGAGCAGAAGGCGCAGGGCAGAACGTTATCGGAAAGCATATGCCATCGATACACCGAAACAGCTTTTAGGAATGTTGCTTGGAATTACTGTAATTTATCTTCTGCTATTTCTTATCTGCATGGATGATATCCGTGATTTAAGCATATGGATGGGGATTTTTATCGCGGTTTCCATTTTGGAAGTTCTGGTTTCTTTTTACAGTATGAAAGCGGGAGAAATTATGTATCGTGATTTGGTTTTAAGCAGGCAGCAGTGGGAAGAGAAAAAGAAATATTCTGAGAAAAAAAGTTTTGGCAAGGCAGAAGAATTAATCGGATATTTGAACGGAAAGGACAGGGAAGGACTGGAGCTTGCAGGATGTAAGGAAGGATATTACCTGTTCCGTCCGACAAAAAAGCATTACCTGTATTATCTTGATACTTATGCAGCATTGGAAAAACGCAGAAAAGCGATGGGACAGAAGGTAAAGATCGACAAGAAAGACATCAGCGGAATGGGAACCAGCTGGCAGGAACAGAGTATGGAAGAAGCAGAAAAACAGGGACTTGAAGTTGTCGGAATGTCGGAATATGGAACTTTGATTTATCGTAAAAATGCAGAAAAACCGGAGATTACATGGAATGAAAAGTTAAAAAGGACTGGTTTCGGAGATGCACAAAGATGTATCTATTATGTAGCCCTGGCAACGTTTATCGTAGGAGTGGCTGCAGGAATTCTGTCACAAATATAAGATTCACACAGTTGTTACATACAGAACATTTCTTTTTTAACAGTATAATGATATCAGGCTTAAAGTATAAAAAATACAGGAGGACAGAATATGTGTGCGAAGTGTCAGGCGATGCAGAATAGTTTTATGGGAAGGTATGGGGCTATTATACAGGCATATCAGAATGGAACGTATGAAGCGGGTAAGAATTACCGGCAGGATTCCGGGGAATGTGAAGAATATAAGAGAAAGATGCAAATCCGGAGTGCCGGAAACGCAGGGGAGGATTAATATGCAGACAAGGGAAGAGGCATTGGACTATGCACTTTCGTTTAAGAATACTTATAAAGATACCCCTTTCCGGGATCTGAACTGGCAGCTGGTAAGGATCAAAGGAAGCAAAAAGGCATTTTTGTGGACTTATGAAATGGATGGTTATATCAGGCTGAATGTAAAAGTAGATCCCGAATGGAGAGATTACCTGCGGGGTAGATATGCAGCGGTTCAGCCGGGGTATCATCAGAATAAAGAACACTGGACTACCGTGATTCTGGATGGTACAGTGCCGGAACAGGTGGTCAGGGATATGATAGCGGAAAGTTATGAACTGATTTCAGACAGTCCGACGAAGAGAATTTATGAAGCGGTAAAAAAGATACCGGAAGGATCGGTGGCTACCTACGGACAGGTGGCAGCGATGGCTGGAAACCCGAAAATGGCAAGAGCAGTGGGAAATGCCCTGCATCATAACCCGCAGCCGGGCATTATTCCCTGTCACAGGGTTGTAAATGCCAAAGGAGAACTGGCAGGTGCATTTGCTTTTGGCGGGGAAAATGTGCAGGCGAAGCTTTTGCAGGCAGAAGGGGTGGAAGTAAAAAACGGAAAAGTGAATTTAAAAATATACGGAATTTCAGGATGAGAACGAAACAGAAGGTGAATGTGAGGCTTTAAGCTTCACATTCACCTTCTGTTTGTTACAGAGTAGTTACAAAATCATTGATAAAATACAGGGCGGCTCCTGCAGCGGCGGTATATTCGCCGAGTCTGCTTACCTGAAGATCCTTCTTATCCAGAGGAAACGGAGTAGCGGCATTTGTCTTGCTCAGCAGATAGGACTGTACATTTGGGGTAAAATAGGAGGATAAATATCCGCCGAGAATGACCGGGCCGTCAATAATCAGATTCAGATTCCGGATAGCAAGTGCAAGCATGGAAAGATATTCGTCCCAGATACGGATGAGAGAAAAATCTTTGTTCTTCTTCAGATTTGCAAGAAAGTCTGAAACAGGCATTTTTGAAACCGACTCAAGTGCTGACACGGAACAGTATGCATCGAAACATCCGCGGCTTTTACAGTAACACAGAGGCCCTTCCGGATTCAGGCAGATATGTTCCACAGAACCGCCGTGATTTTTACTGCCATGGTGGATCTGATGTCCCGTAATCACAGAACCGCTCAGATTTTCATTCAGAAGCAGGACAAGGGCATTTTCCAGATCCGGATTTGTCCATAATTCCCAGGCAGCGGCAGCCGCAGAATCTTTTTCCAGATGGCATGGAAAAGAAAGTCCTGTTGAAAATCGGGAAAGAAAGGCATCCGGATCTTCCGGGTAGAGCCGGTCAGAAAGACTGAAAGAAATACCGGAAATTTTACCGGAATCCAGATTTTCCTGTTGTATAAAATCCATAATCTGCTGTACGGCAGATTCATAATAATGGTCACTGTTTTCATAATCAGCAGGGACGGATCCGGCTGCCAGTAAATCTCCATATAAATCGACGGCAGTCAGAAGCAGACGGTTATTTTCAATCTGGACACCGAGTGCAATGCGGGTGTCCGGGATAATGCGGATTACTTTCCGGTTTCTGCCGGCAGAGGTTTTCTGAAAGCTGCTGCGGTCAATCAGTCCTTCCTGTTCCAGTTCGGAAAGATTCTGGCTGATGGTGGACAGACTGACGTGCAGTTCATCCGCGATCTGCTGGCGGAAAGTTTCTCTGTGTTCATGGATAAAGCGGTATATTTTATTCTTATTTCCCTGTTTCTGACTATGTTCATTCATAAAAAATTCTTCTCCTTAGAAATTCTCGTTTACTCTTTCAGGCTGGTCTTTATACTTTGAGCTTTGGCATTATTTTAATACATGAATCGGAAAAAAGCAACAAAAAAGGCTTTACACATGGGATAAAGTAATTGACGATATAAGATATAAGATTTATAATTAATATTGATAACAACGTGTAAAATTTAATAGCATATTGTCATTGGAAAAATTTTGATTACGGGAAGGAGCAACAAAATGAAAAATTTGAAAATGAGCCAGAATATTACAATAGGCATTATGCTTATTGTAGCAGTCTGCATGGGTCTGCTGTATTTTATATCCAGTAGCGGAATGAATACGATTATGAAGCAGTCTGAACGAACAAAGAGCGAAAATGCATTATTATCACAGATGTGTTTGATTGAGGAATATGTGAAGCATAATGAAGATCTGCTGACGGAGTTCAGTAAAGCACCGGCAGTAAAGGAACTTTTGAAAGATGTGGATAATCAGGACAAGCAGGAGACGGCACAGCAGTTTATCAAAGACTCCTATGAAAGTCTGGATAATTGGGAAGGTCTCTATATTGGGGAGTGGGATACACATGTTGTCGCACATTCAAATGAAGCAAATATAGGTATGACAACGCGTACCGGTGATGCATTAAAGTCTCTTCAGGATGCAATGACACAGAGAAATGGATTGTATGATGCAGGAATTATTGTTTCGCCGGCTTCTAAAAAGCTGATATTATCCATGTATTGTCCGGTATATGATACTGACGGAAAGACGATTCTTGGTTATGTAGGAGGCGGTCCGTATGCGGAAGAATTGAAGCAGATGCTGGACAAAACGAGTACAGACGATCAGACATTGAAATATTGTATGGTTAATGTTGCGTCTAAATTACATATTTTTAATGAGGATGAGTCGCTGATGGGAACAGAAGTGACAGATGATATGTTATTGTCTGTGATTGATGCCATTTCAAAAGATCCATCCGTTGAACAGGGGGAGGTAAGTTATGAGGATAAAACAAACGGAAAAATGCTGGTAAATTATCAGTATATGAGAGATTATCAGTGGGCAGTAGTTTCTTACGATAGTGAGGCAAATATTTATAAAGATATAAAGAATACAATGAAAACACTTGGAATCTGTTGTATTATCTTTATTGTGATAATAAGTCTGTTGTCTATGTTTTTGATACAGCAGGAGGTACGACCTTTAAAATATGCAGAAAAGTCAATTATCAATCTTAAAAATCGGAATTTGTGGAGAGATTTCTTGAACTTTCCTTATTTTACGGGCTTTCCAGCCCCTTAAATAGTGAAATGATATGTATTTTCCCTTATTTTTGACCTTATGCGGAATCAGCAAGGGAAATAAGGGAATTTTTTATTTAGTCGTTGCCTGCCACTTTATCAAGAAGTCTGGCGGAGTTCCGCTTTGCCTTTCTTGTAGAGTGGGCGTAGACATTCATTGTGGTACTGACATCAGAGTGCCCTAACAGTTCCTGCACATCTTTTGGGGCAGCTCCGTTTGAGAGGAGGTTGCTTGTGTAGGTGTGTCGCAACTGGTGGAAATGGAAATTCTCAAATCCGT
>OGOW01000232.1_pt1 | contig 68472 bp, 60 predicted proteins | sample 1552781 | NCBI WGS metagenome assembly OGOW01 (sample SAMEA2580145, study PRJEB22360) | human gut metagenome | biome: human gut; feature: human-associated habitat; material: faeces | place: Denmark | collected 2008/2010
GTCTGAATGCCAGACGACCAATACGGCCGAATCCATTAATTGCTACTCTTACTGCCATTATTAATTCCTCCTAGAAATTTAATATAAAATATCTTTATTTGGGATTGTACCCAATCTGGTATTATTCTAACCAATTTTTGTCGAAAGTTCAAGTAGTTCCCATCACTTTGTTAATTTTTTCACTATTTTTATTTCTTCTTTCTCATTTTCAAACAAATGTTACAATAGCTTTTCCATTTTTCATACTGTCTTTTGACAGATTGTCAAATTTCTATTATAGTATTCTGTGTATTATATACAAAGATTTTACTATACTTGTGAAAATGTAACATTTTTCTTAGTAGAAATGTGTAAACACCGGGTAAGGTTTGTGCAATATGTAGGGAATGAGACTTAGAAGTTTCTTCCCAAAAGCACCGGGACGCTTGTATGCAAGAATCCGGCACTTCTACCGGCAGTATTTTTCTTTCTTTTATAATAAGCAGTCTTTCCAATGTTTGACAGTATACTGCATTTTGTCTGCCGGCGTGCGGATACCGTGAACAGCGTCTGTTAGGGACTCTTAGAATTCCCTTTGCAACCCGGCAACGCTGGTACATGGATGTACCAGCGAGGCACAATCTGAATATGGATATGAATTTGTGCCGGTTGCCGCAAATCAAATATCCTGACAGGAATTCTTAGAGTCCCTTCAGACAAAGTGTGGTATCCGCTGCCGGCAGACAAAAGCAGTATCCGGTCAAAGCAGCCGGAAAGACAGCTTAATTTCAAAAAAAATACTGCCCGTGAAGTGCTGCGTATTCTCACATCATAACCGTTCCAATGCTTTCAGGAAGAAACCTCTTTCCTCTCACCCACCTGCACAACCTTACCCGCCATACACCCCACAGAAAGGAGTACACTATGCTTTGGGACACACATATGCACACTGCTTTTTCTACCGACAGTGAGGCCTCACCAGAATCCATGATTAAAGCCTCTATCGAACTGGGACTTGGCGGAATCTGCATTACCGACCATATGGATTATGATTATCCAAAAGAACATCCGGAGGATGAACCGGAATTTATCTTAGACACTCCGGTCTACTTCCCAACTATCCAGAAGCTGGAACAGCAATACAAAGATAAAATAAAAGTGCTGACCGGCATTGAGCTTGGATTGCAGCCTCATCTTGCTGCGAAACATCAGAAACTGATAAGCCGATATGGCTTTGATTTTGTCATCGGCTCTTCCCATGTAATCCACGGCAAAGACCCTTACTACTCCCGCTTTTTTGAAGGAAAAACCGAACAGCAGGCTTACCAGGAATATTTTGAATCTATCCTGGAAAATCTTGCGGTATTTGATAATTTTGATGTATATGGACATATCGATTATGTGGTACGCTACGGTCCAAACCGGAACCTTGAATATTCTTATCAGAAATATGCCGATGTCATTGATGCGATTTTAGAAAAGCTCATTGATATGGGAAAAGGAATTGAAATCAATACCGGTGGTTTCAAATATGGTCTGGGACATCCGAATCCAACAGAAGATATTATAAAACGTTATCACGAACTAGGCGGTGAAATCATTACCATCGGTGCCGATGCCCACAAACCGGAGCATGTTGCATTTGATTTTGCAAAAGTACCGGATATTTTAAAGGCCGCAGGATTTCAGTATTTTACTGTATTCGAAAAGAGAAAACCGGCTTTTCTTCCGTTGTAAACTATGGGTATCACGCTTTACGAATTTCTCACCTTATTGCGGTGTTCACCAAATCTGTATGCAGGCACGCGATTTTTCCTGTGTATGCAAAAGTAACGGCGCGGTTCGTCAACTACAGAGACAACATAAATACAGTAAAGGGCACTAAGAATTTCGATGAATATAGAATAAGTTCCGGCAACCGGTGCAAATTCACATCCATGTTCATATGCACCTCGCTGACACATCCCTGTGCCAGCGTTGCCTGATATTATCTGAAATTCCAAGTGCCCCTAACTGTACTTATCATGTCTCCTAAGTTGACGAACCACGCCGCCTTTTTCTATCATAAGAAAATTGTTTTTACTTCAAATCCTACCCCAACAGATGCAGCCGTTCGAATGCATGATACAGTCCGTCTTCATCAATCTTATCTGTAACCATATCCGCATACTGTTTTACTGCCGGAATCGCATTTCCCATTGCCACTCCTGTTCCTGCAAATTGCAGCATTTCCACATCATTTGGTCCATCACCAAAAGCAATGGTATCTTCCCTGCCTATCTTTAACTCATCCATAAGCCGCTGCATTCCGGTTGCCTTGTTGACTCCCATCTTCGTCATTTCACCGGACATCTGACGGTCCTTGCCAAAGCTTGCTCCGGTTATCTTGATATAATTTCCGACTTCCTTCTGCATCACATCCACCGGAATATCGGCATCAAAATACATTCCACTTTCAAGAGCCGGCATCTGTTCCGGATGTTCAACAAGCGTCAATCCGTTTAGAGCACCGTCAATATCAAGTCCAAGCCGCATGCAGCGTTCTCTCATTTTCTTTGCATTCTCTTCATCCACATAACGTCCGTTGATTCCCTGCAGCATAAAGCATGCACCGTGCTCCTTCAGCACCTCTACCATATCCTGCACCTTATCATTTGCCAGAACGCTATGGTAAATCACCTTATCATTTGCAGACACATAAGCACCTGCCGAAGCCACAATGGCATCAAATCCAAACTCTAAAAGCCATGGATACACATTCGTTACAGTTCTTCCGGTACATAACGAAATCAGATGTCCCCGCTTTCTGGCAATGCTTAATGCTTCCCTGGCAGATTCCGGCATGTGCATGGTGAAATCCACCAGGGTTCCGTCTACATCCAAAAAAATCAGTTTACGGCTCATTATTCTGCGTCCCGAATCGCTTTTCGAACCGGAAGAACACAGCCAGGAGAAACAGATAATTCATCTACCCCCATCTCTAAGAAACGCTGGGTCAGAGTTGTATCTGCCCCAAGTTCTCCACATATTCCTGCCCAGATGCCTGCCTTGTGTGCATTTTCCACGGTCATCTGAATCAGCCGGAGCACCGCTTCATGATGCGGATTATAGAAGCTGTCAAGCTTTGCATTCTGACGGTCAATTGCCAGTGTATACTGGGTCAGGTCGTTGGTTCCGATACTGAAGAAATCAACCTCTTTTGCCAGTTCATCACTCATTACTGCTGCTGCAGGAGTTTCAATCATGATACCCTGCTCCACATTCCCAAAAGGAATCCCTTCCTTTGTAAGTTCTTCTTTCACTTCTTCTGAAATTGCTTTAATCTTACGCACTTCATCTACCGAAATAATCATCGGATACATAATTGCAATATTTCCATAATTGCTTGCGCGGAATAAAGCACGAAGCTGGGTCTTAAAAATTTCCGGCTGGGTCAGGCAGATCCGGATGGCACGATATCCCATTGCCGGATTGTCTTCTTTGTCGAGGTTAAAGTAGTCCACCTGCTTATCGGCTCCGATATCCAGGGTTCGGATAATAACCTTCTTTCCTGCCATGGTCTCTGCGACCTGCTTATAAGCTGTAAACTGTTCTTCTTCTGTTGGGAAAGTATCTTTTTCAAGATAAAGAAATTCACTACGGAAAAGTCCGATTCCACCGGCATCATTTTTAAGTACTGCCGCTAAGTCAGAGACATTTCCGATGTTGGCATAAAGATTGATTTTCTGACCACTCTTTGTCACATTTTCTTTTCCCTTTAAAGTCAGCAATAATTCCTTCTGCTTTGCATCCTCTTCTGCTTTTTTCTTATATTCTGCCAAAGCTGCTTCATCCGGTTCAATGATAAGAGTTCCGGTATAGCCATCCACAATTGCCTGTTTTCCGTTCCACTCTTCCTTGATTTCCACACCAATCAGTGCCGGGATGCCCATAGTTCTTGCTAAAATTGCAGTATGTGAATTCGTAGAGCCCAGCTGTGTTACAAATGCCAGCAGCTTACTTTTATCCATCTGTACGGTTTCACTCGGAGCTAAATCCTTTGCTACGATAATAACCGGCTCATCTCCAAGGTCGCTTCCCATATCATTTCCACATAATACATTGATGACACGCTCAGAAATATCCTTCATATCAATGGAACGGGCTTTGAAATACTCGTCATCCATATTTGCAAATACTTCTGCAAAGTTATCTCCGGTAACACCTACCGCATACTCTGCATTTACGCTCTGGCTCTCAATAAGATTGTGAACGGAATCATTATAATCTCCATCCTCTAACATCATGGCATGCACATCAAAAATCTGTGCATTTACTTCACCCACTTCTTTTAATGCTTTCTTGTAAAGCTTGTGGAGCTGTTCAATTGCAGTCTGCTTTGCTGCTTCATAGCGGGCAATCTCTGCTGCCGGGTCTTCTATTCTCTTTCTTACCACCTGATTTTCAGCTTTTACAAGGAGTTTTACCTTTCCAATTGCAATACCGCTGAATACCTTTTTTCCATTAAACTTTTCCATAGTCCATACCTTCTTTCTTTTATAAGTTTTCTCCATTCGAAGCAATTACTTCTTTATACCAGTCGAAGGATTTTTTCTTTCTTCTTGCAAGAGTTCCGGTTCCATCATCATATTTTTCTACATAGATGAAGCCATATCTCTTTGCCATTTCTCCGGTGGATGCACTTACTAAATCAATGCAGCCCCATGGTGTATATCCCATCAGGTCAACGCCATCTTTTACCGCTTCTTTCATCTCTTTGATATGATCCCGCAGATAGTCGATACGGTAATCATCCTGAATGCTTCCATCTTCTTCTAATTTGTCATAAGCGCCAAGGCCATTTTCTACTACCATAACCGGAATCTGATAACGGTCATAAATTTCATTTAAGGAATAATGTAAGCCCTGTGGGTCAATCTGCCAACCCCAGTCACTTGCCTTAAGATATGGATTCTTAAGACCGGCAATCAGGTTTCCATCCGTCTGCTCGCCATTTGGATCTTTTGATACACAACTGCTCATATAATAGCTGAGGGTATAGAAATCCACACAGCCTTCCCGCAGAATTTCTTCATCGCCCGGTTCCATTTTAACATGAATATTATTTTCTTCAAAATACCGCTCCATATACGCCGGATATTCTCCTCTTACCTGCACATCGGAACAGAACCAGTTCATAATCCGCATTTCCTTCTGTGTTGCTAATACATCCTCCGGATTGCAGGTAAATGGATACTTGGTCATAAAGACATTCATATCACCGATAAGATATTCCGGATATTTTTCATGTGCTAATTTTACTGCCTTTGCGCTGGCAACAAACTGATGATGCAATGCCTGGAAACGAACCTTCGGGTCATCCGGAATCTCTGTAATTTTTCCCTCATAGCCTTTTACAGTTCCAAGGGAAAGCAGGTTGCCAAGCGGTGTGGTTCCGCCATTGATTTCATTGAAGGTCAGCCAGTATTTTACTTTGCCCTGATATCTTTCGAAAATTGCCTTGCAGTAATTTAAAAAATAATCAATACATTCTCTGGCTTCCCAGCCATTGTATTTTTCAATCAGTGCATATGGCATTTCATAATGGGAAATGGTTACCAGCGGCTCAATGCCATATTTTAAACACTCATCAAATACTTTATCGTAGAATGCCAGTCCTGCTTCGTTTGGCTCATTCTCCATTCCGGTCGGAAAAATTCTTGTCCATGCAATGGATAAACGGAATACTTTAAATCCCATTTCTGCAAATAATGCAATATCCTCTTTGTAATGATGATAGAAATCAATTGCTTCGTGGCTCGGATAGAGATATTCCGGATGAATGGTTCTTGTTACCTTTTTCGGCTCGGTATGGGAACCATTCGTACACATATCAGAAACAGATGCTCCTTTTCCGTCTACATCCCATGCTCCCTCAAACTGATTGGCTGCGGTTGCACCGCCCCAGAGAAAATCTTTACGAAATGTCTTCATTGCTTTTTCCTCCTGCTTCTTATTATTTTTATTTGTGAAAATTTATAATTTCTGTTTTTATATTTTTCTTTTCTCATTCTGCCCTGCAATAAGGCTTCTGATTTTGTTGGATAGAGCACGAGCCCTTTATCAGAGCCCGCACCCTTAGGTATAAAAAACTATGGAAAACTAATTTATAAAACGGTAATCAATGTGTCCAACGCTGCAACTTTCTTTGCATCTGTCGGAACTACATCTGCGTAATCTGCTGTGTTGCTGATGATAACCGGAGTCAGAACGGAATATCCTGCTTCTGTAATCTTTGCAATATCAAATTCCAATAAAAGGTCACCTTTCTTTACTTTGGCTCCCTGTGCTACCTTCGGTGTAAATCCTTCTCCATCTAATTTCACGGTATCCATGCCCACATGAATCAGGATTTCTGCTCCGCCATCGGATACTATTCCAATGGCATGACCGGTTGGGAAGAAGGTTACTACTTCGCCATCACATGGTGCATATAATTTGCCTTCGGACGGGAGAATAGCAACACCCTGACCTAATGCTCCGCTTGAAAATGCTTCATCTTCTACTTCTTCCAAGGCTTTTACTTCTCCGGTAAGAGGAGATGCAATTACCTGGTTTGCTGCGGTTTTTGTGCCTTTCTTTTCTATTTTTGCTTCATCATTCTGTGGAGCATCATCATGATAGGTAATGTAAGTTGCTACGAACGCAACTACCATAGCTACTGCCATACCGATTAATACCCAGATCAAACTGTAAACGCTCTTTGACTCACCATCGATGAATGCCGGAAGTCCGAAGAATCCAAGACCACCCATCATATAAGTTTTAACTCCGGCAAATCCTATGATTCCACCACCAATAGCGGATGCAATACAGGAAATTACGAATGGTTTTTTCTTTGGAAGTGTAATACCATAAATACATGGCTCTGTTACACCAAAGAGTCCTGAGATAAACGCCGGTAATGCAATATTTCTAAGTTGCTTATCTTTCGTCTTTAATACAATAGCCAGTACAACCATGGACTGCGCAAAAGATGCTGCGAAATATGGAGAAAGGATGAAGTCATATCCTAAAGTTCCATAATTAATCATTGCCAGTGGAACAAGTCCCCAATGTAATCCGAAGATTACCAGTACCTGCCAGAATGCTCCGACTAAGATACCTGCTACAAGACCTCCTACAACCGGAAGGTTATAGATTGCTCCGAAAATAATACCGATAATGTTGCAAAGGAAAGTAGATACCGGTCCGATTACCAGATAGGTAAGTGGAACCATTACTGCCAAAGTTACAACCGGAACGATAAATGTTTTAATAACGTCCGGAATTACTTTCTTTAATCTCTTTTCCAGCCAGGCAGCACAAGCCACTGCAATAACAATTGGTACTACCGAAGAAGTATAACCACTGGATGGCATAATAACAGGAATTCCAAAAAAGGTTGTATAATAATTCATTTCAAAGGAAGTTCCTGCAAACAGGGAACCTATCAGTTCTCCTGAAGTCAGATTAACCAGTGCCGGATAGGTAAGTGATATACCAAGTGCCATTCCGATAAATTCATTCATCTTAAATTTCTTTGCTGCAGTATATCCTAAGATAATCGGCAGAAAATAGAAGAATCCGTCTCCAATGGAATACCAGAGCTGATATGCTCCGCTTGTGGTAACATCAATTCCTGACTGACTTGCGATAAAAGACCACAGTGCCAAAAGACCTTTGATAATACCTGCTGCACAAAGCACACCAAGGAATGGCTGGAATACACCGGAAATCAAATCAATGAGTCTTGCACCAAGCCCCATCTTCTCTCCGCCGTCTTCTGCATCCTCGGAAACAGCTCCGTTTCCGACCAGATGTGCATGTTCACAAACCACATCATAGACATCCGGTACATGATTTCCGATTACTATCTGATACTGTCCGCCAGATTTCATTACTGTCACAATTCCTTCCGTTGCTTTTAATACTTCTGTGTTAGCCTTGGACTCGTCTTTTAATTTAAAACGAAGTCTGGTAACACAGTGTGCAAGGCTTATGATATTCTCCCTGCCGCCTACGTTCTGGATAATAATTCTTGCCAGTCCATCATACTTACTTGCCATAACAATCCCTCCATTTTTATTTTTTATAGCATGTTCATTTTTATCTAAAACACTCTTGTGTTTTATTCATTTTGTTAAAAACAACGAATGTGCCTTGGCACATTCTCGCGCCTGCGGCGGTCGCTTGCGACATCTACCTTATACGCCGCAGTGTGCATCCTCGCGGAGCGTTTTTTAATTTACAGGAAAGCAATTTCCTGTAAATTAAAAAAGCCCAAACAAATAAAACTCTTCCTATGAGTCTTATTCGTCTGGGTTTTGCCGTCTTAACGTAACAATCCCTTGCCGAAAGGGTATTTACTTATTCATACTGTGAATCACACGATGAATGTGTACTGCCAGATAGGAAATCTCTACATCCGAGACTTCATAATCAAGCTTCTTCTTCATGTAACTCTTTATCTTCTGTGCACATTCGTAGGAATGTGGGAAACGATCCGCAATCAACTGGTCAAATTCTTCATCATTACGTTCACTGTCTTCCCGACTGATTACCCGCTGTACAAAGAATCTTAAATGCGTTACAAAACGCTCATAGGACAGGCTCTTTTCATCCAATTCCACCTGAAAGGTATATCTGACTATATTGAGTATATCCTTTATCATTGCCGGCATATTCCTGGACTGATTCATCTGACCGCCCATCTGTGCATTTACCAGATGCATCGCAATAAATCCAGCTTCATCCTCCGGCAGCTCCACGTCTAGTTCCTGTTTTACAATATCTAAGGCTTTCAATCCCACCTGAAATTCTGCATTGTAGAATTTCTTCATCTCCCAGGAAAGCTCATTCGCAACAACGATGCCCTGCTGCTTTCTCTCTATGGCGTATCCCAAGTGGTCTGTTAATGTCACATAAATATTTTTACTTAAATGATAACCTAATGTTTCTCTGGCATATGCGATAACCAGCTCGGCTGTCCGGATATATTCATACGGCATGTCCTTTACCACCTGCATGAACTGGCTGGTACTTTCGTCCGGAAGGGAGAATACTTTTTCTATCTTTGTCTCATCTATTTCTTCTCCGGCTTTCTTTCCGAAGCCTATGCCCTTTCCCATAACGATGATTTCTTTACCTTTATCGTCCTCGGAACTAATTACATTATTGTTAATTACTTTGATAATCTGCATTACGTTTCACCTGTTTATGATATAAAAAAAGCTGCATTACACTCTAAATAATCCGACCTAACAATTATCTTAAAGTGCAATCCAGTCTTGCCTATCTCTAGTAACAATCCGGTTTGCGTCCCTGCTTATTACATTACAAATGTACTATATTTTATCAGAAACGTCAAGTCCGGAATGTAAACTTCGTATATAATATATAATTTTACCATTTCATTTTTGTGCACAATTCACTATTTTCCTATAATAATTCCACCGCCTGCGACAAATTCCCCATCATAAAATACCACCGCCTGACCCGGTGTCACAGCACGGACCGGTTCTTCAAAATGACAGCGGATTCTGCCCTCTCCGATATTTTCCACGGTACACATGGCTCCTGCATGTCCATAACGGATTTTACCTAAGAGACGTCTGCCATCAAAATCGGTAAGTCCCATATAATTGACATGGTCTGCAACCAGTGTATCCGTAAATACATCCTCTGGCGAACCTACCACTACTTCATTGGTTTCCGGTCTGATCTCTGTTACAAAAATCCGTTTGCCATATGGTATATTCAAGCCACGGCGCTGTCCTACGGTATAGTGGGTAATTCCTTTGTGCCGTCCGATAATTTCACCATCTTTTGTCACAAAGTTTCCCTCTCCCGGAACTGCATCTCCAACCTCACGGTCAATAAAACCTGCATAGTCATTATCCGGGATAAAGCAGATTTCCTGGCTGTCTCTCTTATGAGCCACCGGAAGTCCCACCTCTTCTGCGATTTTGCGGATTTCATCTTTATGATAAGCACCTACCGGCATCAATGTATGGGATAACTGCTCCTGTGTCAGGTTATATAATGCATAGGTCTGATCCTTGGCTGCTGTTACAGATTTTGCCACTGCGAAACGTCCGTTGTCACATTTTGCAATTCTTGCATAATGTCCGGTTGCAATATAATCTGCTCCGATGCTTAAGCTTCTGGCAAGAAGTGACTCCCATTTCACATAACGGTTACAGGCAATACATGGATTCGGCGTTCTTCCTGCCAAATATTCTGCCACAAAATAATCCATTACATACTGTTTAAATTCCTGTTTAAAGTTCATCACATAATATGGTATTTCCAACCGGTCAGCCACTCTTCTGGCATCATCCACGGCACTGAGGCCACAGCAGCCACCATTTTCCTGCTGCTGTGTCTCTTCCTCATCCTGCCAGATCTGCATGGTTACACCAATCACATCATAGCCCTGTTCCTTTAAAAGATATGCCGCAACGGAAGAATCCACTCCACCGGACATTCCAACTACTACTTTTTCCTTCATATATTTAATCCTATCCTACAGGCAAATTTTTAGCTGCACTCACAGTTTACCCACACTGTCAGCATCCGTCAAGTGAATTTTACGGTTTCCTTCTGTCCCCTTAGGATTGTGACATTCTTTTTGATGCAGGCAGTCACATAATCAATCTGCTCTGCCGTAATTTTTTCATTTAAAGTAAGCCGCAATGCTCCCCTTGCAATTTCCGGCGGTACACCGATGGCTGTTAACACATGGGATGGCTCATGTTCTCCGGAAGAACACGCTGAACCTGCCGATGCACAGATTCCATCCATATCCAGCATAACCAAAAGATTCCCACCTTCTAACTCATCAAAACAAAAGTCCACATTATTCGGAAGGCGGTTGTTCCATTCCCCATTCAGCCTTACCTTCGGCACCTGCTTTAATACTGAATAAATCAAGTAATCCCGCATCCTTGTCTCGATTTCCATCCGCTCTTTTAAGCTTTCCATTGCCATGGCTGCCGCTTTTCCCATGCCTACAATTCCCGGCACATTCTCAGTTCCCGCCCGGACACCGCTTTCCTGGCCTCCTCCATGGATAAAAGGAGGTATCCTCTTTTTCTTTCGCACATATAAAAATCCGGTTCCCTTAGGTCCGTTGAATTTATGTGCGCTGGCACTCATCATATCAATATTCATTCTGTTGACCTCAATGGGAATATGTCCATATGCCTGTACGGCATCCGTATGAAAACAGATTCCATATCTCCTGGCAAGCATACCGATTCTTGCTATAGGTTCTATGGTACCAATCTCATTATTTGCCATCATAACAGAAATCAATATGGTATCCGGCCGGATTGCCTGCCGCACCTGCTCCAAGGAAACCGTTCCCTTGTCATTTACCGGAAGGTAAGTAATCTCATAACCATTCTGTTCCAGATATCCGCAGGTTCTTAAAATGGCATGATGCTCTATTTTCGTGGTAATGATATGCCGGCCACGCATAACCATACTTTCTGCGGTACATTTCAATGCCCAGTTATCAGATTCACTTCCTCCGGCTGTAAAATATATTTCCTCCGGCTGCGCCCCGATGCTCTGCGCAATTATCTTCCGGCTTTCTTCTATGGCATCATGACTTTTTTGCCCCAGATCATACAGGGCAGATGGGTTTCCATAACGACGCTCATAAAAGGGCAGCATTGCTTCGATTACTTCCGGTGCTGTCGGTGTTGTTGCTGCATTATCAAGATAAATCATTTTCTTCATGCTTCTTTCCCTCTGAGAATAGTTCTTTCTGCCTCTGATTTATCATATACTTTTGACAAATCTGCTTTTTCATGGAGGCTCCAATTGAAACCGTTGAAATCCATTTCAAATCCACTGATTGCCGGTACTCTCCTGCTTACTGTGACCGGACTTTCCAACAGAGTAATCGGTTTCTTCTATAGAATATTCCTCTCCCGCATAATTGGTGCAGAAGGTCTTGGAATTTATCAGCTTATTTTTCCGGTTTTTGCCCTCTGTATTGCCTTCAGTTCCTCAGGCATCCAGACCGCTGTCTCCCGCTTTGTTGCTGCAGCCGACCATAAAAATACCGGCATGAGTTACCTCTATGCCGGTCTGGTTCTTTCTGTGGGAATTGCACTCTCACTTACTGTTATTCTGATTTCTTATTCTGATTTTATTGCCATTCATATTTTAGATGAATCCCGTTGTGCTCCACTCCTAGTTATTCTTTCCTACTGCCTGATTCCTGCCAGTGTCCATGCCTGTATCAATGGTTATTATTATGGGAAGAAGAAAACTCTGGTGCCATCCGTAAGCCAGCTTATGGAGCAGGTTGTCCGGGTCTTAAGTGTCTATATACTTTATCTTATCTGCCTGGAAAAAAGTTATCCCATCACCCCATCCATTGCTGTCTGGGGTGTTGTCTGCGGTGAACTGGCCTCTTCACTCTTTTCCGTAAGCTGCCTTCATTTCCAAAAGTGCAGCAGGCATATAAAAAGAATTTTTAAGGAGCTTTCCCTCTTTGCGCTGCCCCTTACCACCAATCACGTAGCATATCACTTATTTTCCAGTATTGAAGCCATTCTGATTCCCATCTGCTTAAAAAAATATGGCTACAGCAATCAGGATGCCTTGAGCGTCTTCGGCATTTTTACCGGAATGGCAATGCCAATGATTCTTTTTCCCAATGTCCTTGTAAATTCTGTCTCGGTGCTGCTGATGCCTGCTATTTCAGAAGCCTATGCAAGAAAGGATTTTCACTTAATCCGCCGTACTATTAAAAAAACGGTGTTTTATTGTCTGCTTCTTGGCTTTTCCTGTACCTTCGGTTTTCTTCTGACTGGGAAATGGATTGGACAATTCGTTTTCCAGAACACATTAGCCGGCAGTTTCATACTCATATTAAGCTGGATCTGCCCTTTCCTCTATCTGTCCACCACCCTTACTTCCGTTCTTCACGGTCTAGGGAAACCGGGACGTGCGTTCTACATTAATATGAGCGGCTGCACTTTACGCATTTCCTTTATCTATGCACTGATTCCAACATATGGCATCCGCTGCTACCTCTATGGCATGCTTGCAGGCGAACTGCTGACTACTTTTTTATCCTTTCTTGCGCTCCTTCGGTTTGCCAGAAAGAAATCGCCAGAAAACAGCCTGCTTTAGTCTATTGATTTTAAGGATTCTGCCATGTTGATACGTTCTAATTTGCCTGTCATCATACAGTTTACAATCCATGCAAAGCCCATCGTCAGCAAAACACTAAAGAGATAACTTACTGCATTAATCTGTACATTAAAGGATACCATATCAATCTGTATCTCACCCATTACAAAACGATGGAACCATTTTCCTAAAATCAGTCCCAGTCCGCAGCCGATGGCAGTTAAGACCATATTCTCCCGAAACACATAAGATGCCGTTTCCTTTGGATAGAAGCCTAATACTTTAATGGTAGCTATCTCTCTCACCCGTTCCGTAATATTGATATTATTAAGATTATATAATACGATAAATGCCAGTGCTCCGGCACAGATAATAATGATAATGACAATATAATTCATACAGGACATCATCTGTGAAATCCGGCTTAACATATCGGAATTAACGGTTACTGCCGTCACACCATCTGCTTTCATCAGTGCCGCACTCACTTCATGAATATCTGACGCATCCGGCAGTCTCACATACACATTTTTAAATACCACATCCCCAATCTGTTTTTCATAGGATTCCGGTGCAATGTATACATAATTATAAATATGATTCTCACAGATTCCGGTGACTTTTAAGTGCATCTCATTGTTGTCACTGTCACGCAGCAGAATCGTATCGCCTTTTTTGACTGCATAGGTTTCTGCCACTTTCTTCGAAAGTACTGCTTCTCCTTCTTTTGGATAAGCAATCGGCTCCTGTTTCTTTGTATGCAGTGAAATAAAGTCTCCTACTTCATCCGGATTTTCCACTGCCACCATATGAATCGACTTAGTTCCTTTATCTGTCACCAGGTCAATGGTCTTTTCCATGGCATACATGCCTGCTGCATTTTCCTTTTCCAATACAGAATCTAAAGATTTAAGGTCGGCCTCTCCCGGCATCTTTCCAGCTTTTAATGTAACTCCGATGTTGTAAAGCTGGATTTCTTCATACTGCTGGTCTGCCACTGCCACTACAGAATCCCTTACACCAAAGCCCATCACCAGCAATGCCGTACAGCCGCTGATTCCGATTACCATCATAAAGAAACGCTTCTTATAGCGGACAATATTTCTTACGGATACCTTCTGTAAGAATTTAAGCCTCTTCCAGATAAATGGTACATGCTCTAAGAATACACGTTTTCCGGCTTTTGGTGCTTTCGGCCGCATCAAATCTGCCGCCACTTCTTTTAACTCTTTATGGCAGGACAGCCAGGTCGTCCCAACGGAACAAAGTACTGCAACGGTAAGTGAAACCAGTGCCAGTGGCAGGTCAGACACATAATAAATCCCACCCATTTTATAGACAATTCCATAGGCGGTTATGATGACTAACGGGAAGAAATGGATTCCCAGCACATAGCCGATTAACGTTCCGCTGATGGCTGCAGAGCCGGAATAGAAAAGATATTTTCCCATTATCTTTCCTTCACTAAAACCCAGTGCCTTTAATACTCCAATCTGTGTCCGCTGTTCTTCTACCATACGATTCATGGTCGTCATGCAGATTAACGCTGCCACCAGAAAGAAGAATACCGGAAATACATTGGCAATTCCTTTTACTACACCGGAATCATTTTTCAGGCACACATAACCTACATTGGTATTCCGAGCCAGTACATAAGTCTCTGGTTTCTCGATTTCATCTATCTTACTCTGTGCATCTGCTATCTGGTCATCCGCATCCTGCATCTGCTCATCAAATTCACTCTGATTCTCCTGATACTGCAATAAGCCGTCTGCCAGCTCTGTTTCTGCAGCCTCAAGCTGATCTTCTTTTTCTTCTATCTGTTCTTTTGCTGCCGCAAGCTGCTTCTCCCCATCCGTAAGCTCTGCCTCAGCAGCTGCCAGTGCATTTTTTCCATCTTCTATCTGCTGCTTTGCGGCTGCCAGCTGGCTTTCCGCAGAAGAAAGCTGACCTGCGGCTGCTTCTAATTCCGCATTCTTTGCATTTAATTCTGCTTCTGCACCGGCAACCTCCGTTAAACCGGCTTCAATCTGTGCCAGCATCTCTTCATAGCCCGGAGTATTTTCCGTCAACTGCGCTTTTGCGGCCTCAAGGCTGTTTCTCTGATCCGTCACCTGCTGCTTTGCTGCCAAATAAGCATTCAATCCCTGCTCATACTCTGCCTTTTTTGCTGCCAGTGCACTTTCCTGCCCGGAAATCTGCTGCGATGCGCTCTCTAATTCTGCCGCCTTAGAAGACAATGCATCCTTCCCGGACTGCAGCTCCGATGCTTTAGCAGAAAGCTCGGTCTTTGCAGAAGCAATCTGATTTTTTCCATCGGAGATCTCTGTTTCTCCATCCGTAAGCTGCTGCTTTGCCGATTCTAATTCCGCTTCCGCTTCTGCCCGCTTTTCCTCTAACTCTTCCTTCTTCTCATCCAGTTCGTCCTGTGCGTCTTTTACAATCTTTTCATAACGGATATCTGCCTGTTCCTTTGTATATGCCTCCCAGTCTGCTTCCTTTGCGTCCATATAGGAATCATACTCATCGGAATAGATGTCATAATCTTCATCAAATTTAATATAGATTTCTGTGTCATAATCTACTGCAAATCCATCTTTTAATATATAGGCAAATCCGCTGATTCTGCCATTTCCAATGGATGTATTGCCACGTTCAAACTGGATATAGCACGGTGACTGTACCAGTCCGGTAATCGTATATTCTTTGTATGCAAATTTATCTAAATCATCTGTTGTATTATTTTCCGAAAGAACCAGCTTGCTTCCAATGGCATCTTCTGAAAAAAGTGCGGAATCTACCACACATTCATCAGCGGACTGCGGCATTTCTCCGGCAACCAGCTTCAGTTTATTGACCTTCTCTGTGATGGAATGCATCTTGATAACGCGCTCATTTTCTCCGGCATCCTTATAAAGAACCTCTGCCGATATGGCACCCTCCGCCGCCCGGACATCTTCTTTTTCTGCCAGTGCTTCTACATTTTCTTCTGTAAAGCCAAGTGTGGATACCAGACGATAATCATAGAATTGCAAATCCTTTAAATAGACATCCGCAGAATGCACCATGACCGACTGGGTAATCTTAAGGCCGGAAAAAAATGCAACACCCAGTGCAACAATGGCAAGGATAGCAAAATATCTTCCAAAGCTTTTCTTTATCTCACGAAATGTATTTCTCTTCATCATGGATTTCATATTTCAAACCCTTTCTTTTCCACATGAACTACCATTCAATCTCATCGACATCCACGATATGTTCATTTTTCTCTATCTTTTGAATGGTTCCGCTCTTTACGGTAATGACACGGTCTGCCATTGCAGTCAGTGCCTGATTATGTGTAATTACAATGACGGTTTTGCCCTGTTTTCTGCAGGTATTCTGCAGCAGTTTTAAAACGGCTTTTCCGGTATTATAATCCAGTGCGCCTGTCGGTTCATCACAAAGCAGCACCTTCGGATTCTTTGCCAGTGCTCTTGCAATTGCTACTCTCTGCTGTTCTCCACCGGATAGCTGTGCCGGGAAATTGGCTTTCCGTTCACTTAAGCCCACCTCATCTAAAACTGTTGCTGCATCTAACGGTTCCTTGCAAATCTGTGCTGCAAGTTCAACATTTTCCAATGCTGTAAGATTCTGCACCAGATTATAAAACTGGAATACAAATCCCACATCATATCTCCGGTAACTGGTAAGCTGCCGCTTATTATATGCTGAGACTTCTTCTCCATCCAGATATACTTTTCCGGTGGTCAGATAATCCATTCCTCCCAATATATTTAATATTGTTGTCTTTCCCGCTCCGGACGCTCCTACGATAACGCAGAATTCTCCCTTTTCTATTTCAAAATTCACATCATGTAATGCTTCTATCGTAACTTCTCCGGTTTTATATACTTTACTTACATTCTGAAAGGATACAAATGCCATTTGATAGCTTCCTCCTTTTATTCTGATTATTCAGGTGATTGTGCAAACGGAAAGTTGTAAAACCGTCTTTCCGGTTGCTTTGGCTGAATTGCTGCGCTGTCCGTCGAAGACAGATGCCACATAATGCCTGCAAGGGACACTGGGAACTTCGCTATCATATTAATTTCATCCGGCAACCGGCACAAATTCACATCCATGTTCAGTTGTGCCTCGCTGGTACATCCCTGTACCAGCGTTGCCTGTTTCCTGACGAAATTCCCAGTGTCCCTAACAGCCTTTATCAGGCATCTGTACTTCGACGAACCATGTAGCAATTCTTACAAACATCGGAAAGATAGTTCTGATGACAAAATCTATCTTCTTCACAATCACCTGTTACATGCTTATTATAATGGTAGCACAATCTTTTCACTTTTTGAAATTAAATTTTTCTAAAGTCAGGAAGTACGCTTTCCAAATTACACCTGCAAAACCTGCCACCAGTATTTTCTTATGAATGCCTGACAACGAAAAAATCCACTTTCTTAGAATCACAGTCAGAATCTGCTATTCTAAAAAAGTGGATTATACATTCAAATATCCGAAAATTTTTTTCTTATAACAACGGAGCTATCACTGCATCAAACATACAATTTAAACTCTCTTCATATATCTCCTGATACGTGCGGTGAAAAGTCTCAGTAATTGCCATTGCCTGCTTTGGTACTTCTTCGTAAAGTCCAAATGCCGCCTCATATACTTCCGGATTCTTATCGTAAAATGCTTCTGTCATGGCATTTTCAAATTCAAATCGTGCGCCCTTGGAAAGATGCTCTTTAAAATCCTCTTTCCGTACATTTTTCACATAATCATCCTGAAATATATTTAATCCTTCTGCCTTGACTAATTCCTCTAAGCCTTCTTTTACATCTTCGTAAGTCATGGTCTTGAAATTCTCTACAAAGAATTTGTCAAAGGTCTCCTTATCCGGAAACTGCTTTGTTAAGCTCTCCATCTCTTTTTCCTCCTGTCTTATACCGCATGCAAAATCATGCGTTCCCGATATACCACTTCCATATGGTCTAATACTCTTCTCGCCCGCTGATACTGGTTATAATGTGTGCTGATAACGCAGACTTCCTTCGCCCCATTATAAGCAACTCTCTTATAAAATGGAACTCTCACCCAGTTCTGTGTAAATGGAATCTCATGGCTTACCAGTGTCCGCATCATCTGACTGCTGACTCTGGCATTGGTAGTTCTGCATAATTCCACATCCCGGTCAATATTTTTCCCCATGGTCTTCGGTTTGTTCTTCTTCATAATAATACCCTGTCTCCTTCTATTTGTCCATAATCTGAATCTCTACGGTCTTCCCCAGACAGCCTGCTACCTTCACCAGAAAATCCAGACTTGGATTATATCTTCCGCTCTCCAATCTGGAAATATTGGATTTCTTCGTGCCTGCCCGCTCTGCAAGCACTTCCTGGGTAATATGCTGTTCCTTGCGCACCGCCTTCAACTGACGCACCACATCCGAACGCGTCGACTGCTCCCTGCTCTTATTCTTCTCCATTTCTCACCTCAACAACTGTCTCTATGTTATCATATATGATAACTTATTGTCAACGAAAAAGAGCCTCAAAAAAGGCTCTTTTTGAACTATTCTTCTATCTGACGCAGCACCTTGCGGAACTGGAAATAGAACAGTACAGACGTAAAGCTTACCGCCAGTACATCCGCTACCGGCTCTGCCATATAAACTGCCATTGCCTGATTGCCGGTAAAAATGTGCGGCATAATATAAATAAGCGGCAGTAATAATATGAATTTACGCATGACCGCTACAATAATGGAAGATACTGCTTTTCCCAGTGATGTAAATGCCATCTGACACGCCATCTGGATTCCGAATATCATAATTGCCATAAGATAAATCCGGAGTGCATTTCCCGTATATGCAATCAGTGCCGCATCCGAAGTAAACATGGCTGCAAATGCTCTTGGAAATGCCATCACCAATGCCCACAAAACAAAGGAAAATCCAACATCAATTTTCAATAATAAGAAATAGGCTTCTTTTACCCTGTCTGCTCTTTTGGCTCCATAATTATAGCTGATAATCGGCTGCGCTCCCTGACCCAATCCCTGTAACGGAAGTAGTGCAAACTGCATGACACTGGTTAATATGGTCATGGCTCCTACTGCCATATCTCCGCCATATCGTAATAACGAAGAATTAAAGCAGACTGAAATCACGCTCTCGCTTGCCTGCATAATAAACATTGCTGTTCCAAGTGCAATACTCGGCCAAATAATATTTGCCTGCAAAACCATATTTTTTCCTTTCAGGCGAAGATGCGTTTTCTTTCCGCATAAGAAAGCCAGCACCCAGATACAGGAACATGCCTGAGAAAGAACCGTTGCCAGCGCTGCTCCTTTTACACCCATTCCAAATCCAAAGATAAATACCGGATCCAGCACAATGTTAATCACTGCACCAATCAGTACCGACAGCATACTGGTTCTGGCAAATCCCTGCGCCGTAATAAATGCATTCATCCCCAGGGTCAACTGCACAAAAATCGTTCCTATAGCATAAATATTCATATAATCAGCAGCAAAAGAAATCGTATTTTCGCTGGCTCCAAATGCCAGAAGAAAGCCTCTGTTTCCAGCCAGCAGAAATGCAGTCAGTATCAGCGATACAATAATCTGGGTGCAAAAACAGTTCCCCAGCGTTTTTTCCGCCTTGTCCTTCTCTCCTTTTCCCATAAATATGGTTGCCCGTGGAGCACCACCATTGCTAATCAGTGCTGCAAACGCAGATACTACCATAATAAGCGGCATGCATACACCAACTCCGGTCAGTGCCATTGCACCATCCCCCGGAATATGGCCGATGTACATACGGTCTACTATGTTATACATCATATTAATCAACTGGGCTGCAACGGTAGGCAATGCCAGTTTTAATAACAGCTTTCCTACCGGTTCTGTTTCTAAAAATGTTCTGTCATTGGTCTGTTCCATGTAATTCTCCTTACCTTCTACTCGCGTAACTACGGGAAACACGCTTAGCGAGTTTCTCGAGTTATCGCGGTGCTCGCCAAATCTGAACAGAAAAGAAGTTCGCCAAAGCGAGCTTGGCTCCTTCTTTTCTCCCAGATTTTTCTCGCTACTCGCGTAAAAAAAGAACCGACCTGTAGTCGATTCTTTTCCAAAATTTTAATGCCGGCAGCGGGACTTGAACCCGCACGTGGTTGCCCACAACAGATTTTGAGTCTGCCTCGTCTGCCATTCCGACACGCCGGCATTTATTCGGTTCCGTCGAACCGAACAAATGAAAGTTTATCATATTTTCTAATAGATTGCAAGTTTATTTTTCCGGGTCTTTCATATTTTTCAAAATATCAAAGCAGTCAAATGTTGCAAAATAATCCTTCGGTGTCTCTGCACGACGGATAAGCTGTACGGAGCCATCTTCCTTCAGAAGTAACTCAGCGGATTTTAATTTACCATTGTAGTTATAACCCATGGAATAACCATGTGCTCCGGTATCATGAATTACCAGATAATCGCCCATGTCAATCTTCGGCAACATACGGTCCACGGCAAATTTATCATTGTTCTCACAAAGAGAACCGGTTACATCATATTTGTGGTCACATACGCTGTTGTCCTTGCCAAGCACGGTAATGTGATGATATGCACCATACATTGCAGGACGCATCAGGTTTACTGCACAGGCATCCACACCAATGTATTCCTTGTGTGTATGTTTCTCATGAATTGCCTGCGTCACAAGGCATCCATAAGGTGCTAACATAAAACGGCCCATCTCAGTATAGATAGCTACATCATCCATACCTGCCGGAACTAAAATTTCATCATAAACCTTGTGTACGCCTTCGCCGATAACACGGATGTCGTTTGGTTCCTGGTCTGGTGTATAGTTCACACCAACTCCACCGGAAAGGTTGATAAAGCTGATATGGCAGCCTACTTCTTCTTTTAATTTAACAGCTACTTCAAAAAGCTGTTTTGCAAGCATCGGATAATACTCGTTGGTTACGGTATTACTTGCTAAGAATGCATGAATACCAAAATTCTTTGCACCTTTTTCTTTTAAAATCTTAAAGCCTTCAAATAACTGCTCCGTTGTAAATCCGTATTTTGCATCTCCCGGGTTATCCATGATACCGTTGCTCATTTTGAACACTCCGCCCGGATTATATCTGCAGCTGATGGTCTCTGGAATCTTACCGATTGTCTTCTCTAAGAAGTCGATATGGGTAAAGTCATCCAGGTTGATGATTGCGCCAATCTTGTCTGCAAATTTATATTCATATGCAGGGGTATCATTGGAAGAAAACATAATATGCTTTCCGTCAAATCCCTGGGAATCAGCTAACATCAGCTCTGTCTGGGATGCACAGTCGCAGCCGCAGTCATACTCTTTTAAAATATTTAAGATAAATGGGTTCGGGGTTGCCTTTACTGCAAAATACTCACGAAATCCCGGATTCCATGCAAATGCTTCTTTTACTGCCTTTGCATTTTCACGGATGCCTTTTTCATCATAAAGGTGAAACGGGGTTGGATATGTCTTTACAATTTCTTCAATCTGTTCTTTTGTCACAAATGGTTCTTTCTTCATAATAGTTAGTCTCCTTCACGCCTCAGCTAAGTAGTATTCTAAAATTCCCACTGTGACTTGTCAACCCGTCAAAGTAATTTTTATGCATTTTCTGTGTTGTGCGGAAAGGTCAGCGTTACCTTAAAGAAATCTCCATCCACTAACAGGTGGAAGCTTCCATGCATAAGCTCCGTCAGGCTCCGTGCGATAGATAATCCAAGTCCGCTTCCTTCCGTATTTCTGGAGCTGTCTCCCCGGACAAAGCGTTCCTGTAATTCCTCTCCGCTCATATGCAAAGGATTCTTAGAAACATTACGGAATATGATGGAAACATTTTTCTCATCCTGCTCCAGGTCAAGATATACTCTGGTTCCCGGCTGTGCATATTTATAAATATTGCTCAGCAGATTATCAAAAACTCTCCACAGATGTCTTCCATCTGCCAGAACAACAAGCTCTTCCTGCGGATGATGAATCACCAGTTCCAGATTCTTTTGTTCCAGCCGTTCTTCATATTCGCCTGCTGCCTGTGTCAGCAATACCTCCGGTACACATTTCTCCCAGTTGACCTTTAACACACCGGAAGATGCCTTGGATGCTTCAATTAAATCTTCAATTAATTTCTTTAACCGGGCAGACTGTCGTGTCAGCACTTCTAAGTATTCCTGCACCTTCGGATTTTCCACATCCTCTTTGGTCAGCAAATCCACATAATTAATAATAGAAGTAAGCGGTGTTTTAATGTCATGGGATACATTGGTAATCAGCTCTGTTTTAAAATGCTCGCTCTTCATCCGCTCATCCAGTGCTGTCTGCATTCCGCTTCCAATCTGATTCAGATGCTCTGCATAATTTTTAAATTCTCCACGCATATGGCTGGTGTCCATCTGATAATCATAGTCACCCTCTGCAATCTTCTCACCACCCTGCTTCAACTGATTGAGATTTGCCAGTATGATGCAGAATATCAGGAAAAGTGCTGCCTTTTCTACCAGAAATACCAGGAAAATCCACTCCCAGTTGTAACTGTCTTCCAGCATCAGAACACCGATAAATTCTATGAAAGTAATGCCCAGTGCAATCACTACACCTTTATAAATAAACGGCATATGCTTTTTAATATAAGACAATGCCTGTTTCAGCCATTTTACAAACCGGCATAACAGCGTGTTTCTCCACAACGTCTTTGTCTTATGCCTTACTGAGCAGCTCATGAGAAATACTAAAAGCAGGGTTGCTGTCAATACTGCCAGTATCACAATGGCAGCAAAGGAGCCTATGTCCGTTCCGTAAAATCCCCATATGTTTCCAAAAAATCCTGCCACACAGGCTGCAACGATATAAAGCATCAGTCCATAGAGTTCCAGCGGAATCTTATCGATAAAACTTCTCTGTATTCTGCCCTCTTCATCCTTCTTTCCGGCAGTCCGTACCAGCGTAACCAGTAAAATAACTGCTCCAATTGTACTTACTGCAAGTACCGCAAAGATTGCATAGCGGGTCTTATATGCAAAATCAATATATTTCATTTTAAAATACAAATCATCATGATAAGTCAAATCCCCCAGCGGGAAGAATGCCACTGCATAAATATCACCTCTTGAAAGATTTGCATCCTGTTCTTCTACTTCCGTAAATATCTGCTCCGGACTGTTTAAAACATCTATGGTAATTCCCGGATAACAATAACTGTCATAATTTCCCACGATTGCCATGTATTCCGGAATGACGCTTGCCAGATTTCCGTTTTCTATGGTACAGATTCGTTCCACGGAAGTATCTACACTCTTTTTAAATACATAAAAATTAAAGTTCGTCTCATCAGCCAGGCTGTATGCACAAGACCGCGCATCCTCTATATCATAATTTACAAAGTCTGAAAAAATTTCTGCTGCCAGACAGGAACCAATCTGCTCCTGAAAGTCTGCCGCTGTTTCCTTCTGGCTGTTTCGATAGATCTGGCTGTCTATCATTTCCAGCGTAAATACTGCAGATAAAAATGCAATTGAAGTCAGTAAAATAAATGCAATGACTGCGCTTGCTCTTCTGATGCTTCTTTTTTTCTTTTTCATGGCGTGTTTCCTCTTTCCATCTTATAGCCCTGTCCCCACACCACTTTTAAATATCGTGGATTTGCAGGGTCATACTCTAATTTTTCCCGAAGATGGCGAATATGCACTGCCACTGTACTTTCTGAGCCAAACGGCGCATCTTTCCATACTTTGCGATAGATATCCTTTGGAGAAAATACAACTCCGGGCTGTTCCATAAACAGTTTCAAAATATCATACTCTGTAGGGGTAAGACTCACCGCATCTCCGTCCAGCGTCACAACCTTGGCACTGTCATCTAATTCAATGCCACCGATGGCAAGATTCTTCTTTGTCATGTTTCCACCTCCCAGCTGCATATAACGGCGCAGCTGGGATTTTACTCTTGCCTGGACCTCCACCGGATTAAATGGCTTGGTAATATAATCATCTGCTCCCACCATAAGTCCTAAAACCTTATCGTTGTCTTCACTTTTTGCAGTCAGGAAAATCACAGGGACATTGCTGTTCTCACGAATCTTCACCATGGTCTGGATGCCGTCCATTTCCGGCATCATAATATCCATGAGCACAAGATGTATCTCTGTTTTCTGCATCATTTCAATTGCTTCCCGACCGTTATAAGCCTCGTAAATTCCATAGCCATCCGATGCAAGATAAATTTTTAACGCGGACACGATATCCGGTTCATCATCACATATCAATATGTTATACATTTTCTTTTCCCCTTTCCAAGTACACCATTATTGTATCGAATGAACCTTTAAGAACCAAGGCACCAAGTCTTTAAGATTTCTTTAACATCACGCAAATACTGTCTGTATCAACACCATATAAAGCACGGTTCCCACACCGATGCTCAGTAAATTATTTCTTTTCCACACATGTAAAACAACTACTACGAAAACTGCAATAAATTCCGGCAGACCAAAGGGAAACTTCACTACATTTACTGTCTTTAAGCAATAAATAACAAGCATTCCCACAACTGCAGGCGGCAGCACTTTTCCAAGATATTTTACGATTTCCGGGATTTCTTTTTTCCCGCTGAATAATACAAACGGAATTGCCCTTGTTGTAAATACAACCAATCCGCAAACCACAATAATTAATAATGACCGTTCCACGCTAATTGGCATTTTCCGCTACCTCCTTTTCTTCCATCACCTTACGACCGGATAACAGAATTATCATAATACAAATCATGGATGGCAGAATGAAATTATCACTGCCAAAGATAAGCAGGCAGATAAGAGATGCTGCAATTCCGGTCAGCGCCGGCAAATGATTCCTGCTGGTCAGCCACTGCTCCACAAAAATTACGACAAACAATGCTGTCATGGCAAAATCAATACCCGTTGTGTCAAACGGAATCAGCGTTCCGGCAATGGCTCCGATGGCAGAGCCAATAATCCAGTAAAGCTGGTCTAACAACGCAATGGAAAATAGGAATTTGTGCTCATCCACGCCCTCCGGCACTTTTGTAATAAAGAACAAGGAATAGGTCTCATCTGTCAGGGAAAAAATCATATATAATTTCTTTTTTCCCATATCACGGAATTTTTCTATTAAAGACAGTCCATAAAAGACATGCCGGATATTTACCATAAATTCTAAGAATATAATCTGCAGGAAGCTGACTCCCGGTGCAAAGAAATTAACAGCCAGATACTGTCCGCTTCCGGCGTACACCAAGATACTCATCAGAATTGCCCAAAGAAAATTGTAGCCTTTTTCCTGGTACATCACGCCAAATGCAATTCCTATAAAAAGATAACCTGTCAATACCGGTATCGTATACGGAAATGCTGCCTTCACTGCTTTGACATAGCCATTTTGTTTCATTCTGTAATCCTTCTTTCTAATTTGCCCTTTCTACATCAAACACAATAACTCTACAATATGAGACTTCAAAAAACAAGTTTTTTATGCTATACTAGCATAAATTGTAATTTTAATACACAGCCTGGAATTCGCATCTTAATGAGAAAGAAGAATTTCAGATTATGAAAGGAGTTCTATCCATGCAGATTGATCCGATTACCGCTGCGCTTGGAAGTACCGCTGCTTCCACAACCTCTGTAAACGGTGTAAATAATTTTGAATCCTATTTAAATAATGCAGGCAACAATTCCCTTGCATCTATCTTTCAGAAAGCCGCCGATACCTATGGTGTCTCTGTTTCTCTTCTGACCGCCATGGCAAAGCAGGAATCCAATTTTCAGACAAATGCCACTTCCAAATCAGGAGCCATGGGCATCATGCAGCTAATGCCTTCCACTGCTTCTTATTTTGGCTGTACCGACCCTTATGACCCGGAACAGAATATTATGGCAGGTGCCAAATATATCAGCGAGCTTTTAAATAAATACAACGGAGATACCTCCCTTGCTCTTGCCGCCTACAATGCAGGCAGCGGCAACGTAGTAAAATACGGTGGAATTCCTCCATTTAAAGAAACCCAGAATTATGTAGCCAAGATCACCGGCTATATGCAGGAAGGTGTCACTCTTCCGGACGGAACAGCCGTTGCTGCAAGTGCAAACAGCAATGCTGCCTACAATGCAGGCACTGTAGATAATTCCCTTTCTGTTGACCAGTGGGATTCCCTTGAACAGGATGCCCTGCAGGATATTCTTGACCGCTTCTTTAATTATGATGACTATTTACGGTTTTTGAATATGTTTATGAAATTTATGTAAGATGACTGCAAAAATGCAACCCGGATATTTGTTGCTTCCTAAAAAGCATAGTTTTAGGGGCATTACAAATATCCGGGTTGTATTTTTTGCGGATTCCTGGAGGAGCTGGGAATTCTGGCTTCGCTGACTCTCGTCAGGGTAAAAGGCTGGCATTTCTGCGGTTTTTTACCCAATTCAAAGAGTCTTACAGTTCCTTCATCATTTCCTGTACTAACTTTGCACAATGCTCTGCTGCTTTCTTTTCAAAAGTTGGATAGTCCTCCTGTGCAGAGCCATCTGCTTTATCTGAAATTGCACGAATGACTACATATGGGATGTTATTTAAAGTTGCTGCCTGCGCAATGGAAGCTCCCTCCATTTCCGTGCAGTCCGGATGAAATTCTGTAATTAATGCATCCTTTATCTCTTTGCTGGAAATAAACTGGTCTCCGCTTACTACGCGGCCTTCTGTTACATGAATATCCGGATTTACTTTTTTACATACCTCTACGGCAGTCTTACACAACTTTTCATCTGCTGTAAAAGCAAGCTGCTCTAATCCCGGAATCTGTCCTTTTGCATAGCCTAATGGCGTCACATCCATGTCATGCTGAATAGCATCCTTAGATACTAAAATATCTCCGATATCTAATACAGGATTTAAAGAGCCTGCTACACCGGTATTGATAATATGTGTTACATCATATAAATCTGCAAGAATCTGCACGCACATTGCTGCATTTACTTTTCCTACACCGCACTGTACCACTACTACCGGCATTCCTTTTAAATTACCCTCATGAAATTCCATGCCGGCTTTCTTTGTAATCTGGTCTGTATCCATATTTTTCTTTAATGTTGCTACTTCTAATTCCATAGCTCCGATAATTCCGATTTTACTCATGTTTTCTTTCCTCTTTCTGCCGATTTCCTACTTATGCATTACGCAATACATTTTTCATATCTGCTTTAAAGCAAATTTTCCAAGCATCCTCTACGCCGGATAATTCAGGTGTGCATCATCAATATGATAAAGCACATTATTTAAATAGCGGTCTGCCAGATAGTTTGCCATACCAAGGTTCATATCAAGATAGTTGCCGCAGTCTTTTGGACTTGCGCCCGGTACTTCACCTTTAAAGTCTCGGATGAACTCAAACATGCGAATCATCAGTGGCACGATATCTTTGGATGTATAGTCTCCCGCCAGCAATAAATAAAAGCCTGTCCGGCAACCCATTGGTCCAAAGTATACGGTCTTGCTGGCATACTCTGCGTCATTTCTTAAAAAGGTTGCGCCAAGATGCTCTATGGTATGCACCTCTGCGGTATTCATAACCGGTTCATCATTTGGCGATGTCATTCTTAAATCAAAAGTTGTTACTGTACTGTCTCCTACGGCATCCTTTCTTGATACATAGACACCCGGCTGCAGTTTAATATGGTCAATTGTAAAGCTTGCGATTTTCTCCATGTGCTTCTTCCTTCTTTCTCTTTTTTCAGAGTAAATTTATCATGCATTTTCTGTTGTGTCAAATTTTCTAACAGTCCCCCCAGATTTCTCGCTACTCACCTGCAGAACCTGCCACCGGCAGCTTCTTACGGATGCGTTGCAGCGTAAAAAAGTAAGATGCATACCCGATACCCGCTGTACGCATCTTACTTTTTATCTCCACAATCCTTTATGCGGTAATATTTTTTCCATTTTCCTGAATGCACTTTGCATACCAGTAATAGCTGTCTTTTGGGATTCTCTTAAAATCTCCGCTGCCGTCATCATGTCTGTCCACATAAATGAGCCCGTAACGTTTCTTCATTTCGCCGGTTCCGGCACTGATAATATCCATGGCTGACCAGATGGTATAGCCGAACAGGTCTACACCGTCCTCGATTGCCTCGCCCATTGCTGCGATATGGTCATTGAGATAGGAAATACGGTAATCATCGTGGATGCTTCCATCTGCATCGACTTCATCCGGTGCACCAAATCCATTTTCCACCACCATCATTGGAAGATGATAGCGGTCCCAAAGTTCATTTAATGTATAGCGCAGTCCCTTCGGGTCTATCTGCCAGCCCCACTCACTGGCGGTCAGATACGGATTCTTGGCTCCCTCCAAAAGATTTCCATCGGTCTGCTCTGCTGCATCATCTATCGTGGCACAGTTTGTCATGTAATAACTGAAGGTGTAGAAGTCCACGCAGCCGGCTTTTAATATTGCATCATCCTCCGGCTCCTTCTGAATCGTAATTTGATGCTCTTTAAAATAACGGTTCATATAAGACGGATAACTGCCGAACACGGCTACATCTCCGGCAAATTTATTTAATAGCCGGTCTTTGTGCTGGCACTCTAACATATCTTCCGGCCGGCAGGTCAGCGGATACTGCGTAATGTGTCCAATCATACAGCCCACTTTTATTTCCGGACTGATTTTCCTTGCTTCTATCACCGTTTTCGCTCCGGCAACAAACTGGTGATGTAATGCCTGGAATCTTACTTTTTCGTCTACGGTCATGGATTTAAGAGAAATGAATGCTTCCCCGCCGAGATATTTCCCATCAATCAGCCCCAGCGACTTATAAGCACCCATTGGCATTACGCCAAAGTTAATCTCGTTAAATAAAAGCCAGTAATGTACCTCTTCTTTAAAATAATTCATTACACAACAGGCATAACGAACAAAATCATCAATTACTTCCCGGTTTGCAAAACCGCCCTTTTCTTTTGCCAGATACCACGGCATTTCAAAGTGGCTTAATGTCACCACCGGCTCTATGCCAAAGGATTTGCACAGAGTAAAAATATTCTTATAAAAGGAAAGTCCTTCCTGATTTGGCTCCTCTTCGCATCCGGTTGGAAAAATTCTTGCCCAACTGATACTCATGCGATAACATTTGCAGCCCATCTCCGCCAAAAGGCGGATATCTTCCTCATAATGATGATAATGGTCTACCGCATCATGGCTCGGATAGAATGTTCCTTCTTCCATGGAACTGCGAAACATCCGTGGTCTTCCGATTCCGCCACCTTTTATATAGTCCTGTATGGTAAGTCCTTTTCCTCCTTCTAAATATCCTCCTTCGCACTGGTTCGCAGCAGTGGCTACGCCCCATAAGAAATTTTCTTTAAATTCCACTTACACTCCCCCTATCGCTCTATTTTCCTTCCGAGGAATTCACCCAGCCGCTCATCAGAATATATGAGATTTACAGTCTGATAAAAATGCTGATAGCCGTCTCCTGCAAAAGAATGGAATGGTGCATCCTTTTTATAATTCTCCTGCAGTTCCCATTCGAAACAGTCTATCAAATCTGTCAGATAATTTTTCTGAATCGGAATAATGTCATGTGCCGGATAAATTTTATAATCCTCTGTTACTTTTAATGCCAGCTCCTTCAAGCTGTGAAGTGTACTCCGGAAGGGAGCCTGCACATCATTTCCCTGAAAATGCCAGATGTTGTGTGCAGATATCTGGTCTCCGGAAAAGAGCCATTTTTTCTCCTCTTCCAGAAGCATAATATGTCCATAGCTATGTCCCGGCGTATGTAATACCGTAAATTCAATATCTCCCAGCGAAATCTTGTCTCCATGACAGAGAAAATGAGGTTTCGTCTTACTGCTGATTCTCCACTCCGGGAACTCTTCCGGTATCAGTTCTTTTGTCCAGGGCATTTTATTTACCCTGTAATCCATTGCTTTTTTACGCATCTCTGTAGTGTCATTCCAAAGAAGCTTTCCCCAGTCCAGCGGATGTATCCACACTTCATCAAACCATTTGCTTCCAAGACCATGATCCGGGTCACCGTGGCTTAACACCAGCATAACCGGCAAATCTGTAATTGTACGAACCAATGGCATGATATTTTCATAGCCATAGCCAATGTCAAAGAGCATTGCCTTATCACTTCCTATAACAAGATAACAATGCACACTCTCTGTCTCCGTAATCACATAAAGCTGATCCGATATTTTTTCCACTACATTCAGACTTTTTTCCATTACGCTGCTTCCTCTCCATAAATGCTGTCATCAAATCCTAACACCCAGGTTGATACAAAGCTTACTACAATGGTAATTGCTGCTGCAGCAATTGCAAAATAGAAGTTACTCATCGTTCCATCCGGATTTAAGAAAATCGGCATTGTAAAGAAGGATGGAGCGCCGAAGCTGTATACTCTTACGCTGAAGATTGCACAGAAGATTGCGTTTACTATACATGCAATCCAGGTAGCAATCAAAGGTTTCTTCATTCGTACACAGATTCCATAAAGGGTAGGCTCTGTAACTCCTGCCAGGAATGCTGTAATTGCACAGGAAGATGCCAGTGTACGAAGGTTTTTATTTTTAGTTTTTAACATACAAGCTAATGCTACACCGAACTGTGAGAAGTTCATTCCGATAAATGCAACGAATAACATATTATCATATCCTGCTGTTGCAAACATGGACATTACAAGCGGAATCAATGCAAGATGCATTCCGGTTAATACTAAAAGTGGTGCAAGACAGCCAACAATTAATACAGAAGACCAAGGTGCTACATTATTGATTGCAGTCAGTGCTTTGCATAAAAGGTCTCCACAATAGCTTCCGATTGGTCCGGTAATACATAACATAACTGGAATCATGATAATAACAGACAGTAACGGTTTAAATACAAATTTAACTGCTGCTGGAACAATTTTAACTACCAGCTTCTCTACATAGCTGAAGATCCAGATGGTTAAAATAATCGGAATTACGGTAGAGCTGTAATTTACTGTTTTCACCGGCAGTCCGAAAAGTGATACAAAGCTTCCCTGCTCCGTTAATCCAATCAATGTCGGACTAATCATAATTGCACCAAGGAAAACACTGGTCATAATATCACAGCCGAATTTCTTGGCAGAAGTATATGCCAGTAATACCGGCAGGAAATATAATGCTGCATTTCCAACCATGCTGATGATGGTATAGGTTGTGCCTTCTGTACTCAGTCCGCACTTGGTTAAAATAATCAGTAATGCTGAAATCAATCCACTACACATAATCAGTGGAATTGCCGGTCCTAAAATGGCAGAAAGCACATTGAGAATTTTTGATACAATTCCATTTTTCTCCGGTGCTACATCTGCTTTTTCAACCTTCTTGCCATCACTGCTGTTTTCAATCTTATGCTTTGCTACAATTGCAGCATAAGCGGATGCTACATCATTTCCAATGATAACCTGAACACCGCCAACACTTTCTACTACGCCCATGACATCCGGCAGCTTCTTGATTCCTTCCAGTTCTGCCTTAGACATATCTGCAAGCTGAAAACGAAGTCTTGTAGCACAGTGAAACAGCTTGGTAATATTTTGTTCTCCTCCCAGTCGGGTAATAATTTCATCTCCCAGCTTCTCATAATTTTTTCCCATAAACATTCTCCTTTCATAAATGACCCGCATTTATTTTGTTAAGTTTATTATACCGTGCTTTTATGTTTCAGGAAATTTGTACTTTTGCGTCACTAATAGCGAAATCCTCTGCCTAGCTCTGTCCACCTAACAGCTCTTTTACATAGTCAAAGAATTCTATCATATCCCCTTCTCCGCCATAATGTGCTGCAATAACTTCTGTAATCTGCTTACCGCCATAAGAAAATGGCTTTTTAAGATAAATGCGATAAATCTTATTTCTGCCATCCTGCTCATGGTCAATCATAGAAAGACGGTTGCTTCCGATGGTCTCCTTCGACACCTTCTGTTCCTGATATTCATAGCCGATTCTTTTCTTTAAATCATCAAAGTCTGCCACTTCTTCTATCAAGTACAGACTGTCCTTTGTGCCATATTTTTTCCGGAGCTTTTCTTCCTTTTCCTTCCAGTAGTTATTTTCAAGCTTATCAACATTTCTCCCCAGCCGCATAATCTGCTCATTGTCTGCAAAGAGGTCGAGATAAGTAAAGGAAGCATCCTTTAATACCAGCTCCTTTTCCGATGTAATCCGAAGCTGGTAATTCCGGCAATACCGCTCCTTTCTCTGTTCAAATAAATATTCCGGAATAACTGTTATCTCACTGATTCGCTCCCCTAAGAAGCCTTTTAATTTATTCTGCACATTATAAATGCTGCTGGCACTCTGGTCACTGATAAATAAAATATCCGGTTTTCTTCTGTTCCGTTCAATGGCAGATGCAAAATAAAGCACCAGATAGCCCATTTCCGCATCCGGAATCTCTGTATTTAAAACAGGACTTAAACAGGTTCTTAAAAGATGCATTTCCAGCGGATACCGCTTCGCCATTTCTTTGGTATGATTACCGATATTATTACGTCCATTCTGAATCCGGAGTTCCATTCTTGACACATGGTCTGATAAAACCTCTAAAAGGTCCCGCTCCACCTGCAATTTAAGTCCGGTTTCCTCCTGCACCCGCTGGATAAATACTTCTAATTTCTGCAGCATATCCAGTTGAATGTCCGTCTCCTTACAGACCATATTCAATTCCTTTAACCGTGCCTCTACATTCTGCTTTTCCTTCTCCTTAAACCGATAGGTGCACACCTTTTCGATTTCATCTACCAGCTCAGTAGAAAGTCTGCCAGGCATTTCAGTTGTGCCATCCTCTTCCTCTGTTACCGGAAATCCCATCTGGCTTCGCATCATGCATACTGCCAGATAACGTGCAAAATCATGATAAGCTTCTCCCGATACGATAAACTGGTTTCTGGTAAATACTTCTGCCAGAACAGCCTGTAACTTCTTCTGATTTTCTGCAAACTGCTCCATCTCTTCTTCCGAAAACAACATATGATAATCCTGTCTGCTCTGCATGGTCTTCATGCACATGATTCTCTTTACATTCTCCGATGCCTGAATCTTAAGTCCATATTGTCCGGATACCAAAAGATTTGCCCCCGGCGTGCGGCTTATAATCCGCTTTACCTGCGGCAGGTCAGAAGTTACAGATGACCGTGAAAAAAATAATCGCTCAGAAATCGTTCCAATACTGGTATACTCCTTTTCAAACAGCAGCAAAGTAATAATCTGCTTGGAATGCACATAGTTCTCCTGTCCGTAACTTTTCTGTTCCTGCTCTAATGCAATCTTATTTTTCAAAAGATACCCCAGCCGGTTATTAGACTGTATCAGAGGCTCTCCTGACTGTTTCTCATTGATTGCCTTAATATCCATCTGCAGTGTCCTGCTGCTCACCCCGATATTTTCCCGCAGAAGGGAACCACTCATCCAGCCATCTGCACTTTTTAAGACCGCTATAATCTTTAACTGTCTGTCTGTATACATTTCATCCTATCTCCTGATTTTCTTCCATTCTTCTATCAGCCGCTCCAGACTCCATGCAGCATTGGCAGGACTGGTGGACGGCAGCTTGCAGATTTCTGCCTTATCCTTACAGGAACAGTATTTCATAAATAATTCGTAGGCTTTTGCGCCATTTAGGAAAACAGCCTCGATGGGAGCCTCCGTTAACAGCCGTTCAATATCATTTGCCACAACATTTGTTATGCTGCTGTCTGAAGATCCTGCTATGTCGCAGGATGCAATAACATCCCAGATAGCAATATGATTTTCAAGAAGAAATGCCTTCTTTTCTTCTATCGTCTCCGGGACCTCACAGCCGCATACTGCCGCCGTTACTTTCCAGAAACGGTTTCTCGGATGGCCGTAGTAAAACCGGTTTTCTCTCGACTTGACCGACGGGAACGTGCCTAAGATTAATACTCTGGATTTTTTATCGTATACCGGGGCAAAAGTATGCATAACATGTTCTGTCTCCATCTTGTTTTCTCCTTTATAAAATGCTACACTAAAAAAGTTGAATTACCTTTACTATAAAATAGAATGACAAAATAATCAATTTTAAAGGACGATAATCATTATGTATATTCAATTAAATGGTCAGATTCTCTATTATGAAAAATATGGCGAAGGGCAGCCTTTCCTGCTAGTGCATGGAAATGGCGAAACCCACGAAATTTTTGATGTACTGATTCCGGAGCTTGCTGAACATTACACCGTTTATGCCATCGATTCCAGAGGTCACGGTCTTTCTGCTTCTCCAAAAGAACTTCATTACATGGATATGGCAGACGACATGGCAGCTTTTATTGATGCCTTAGAATTAAAGGCCCCTCTCTTTTATGGCTTCAGTGACGGCGGTATCGTCGGACTTCTCTTAGCTTCGAAATACCCGGATAAGCTCTCCAAGCTTATGATCAGCGGTGCAAACCTGACGCCAAAGGACATCAAAGGAAGAGACTACCGCCGCATCCGCAGGGAATGCAAAAAGAATCCGAATCCTTTTTCCACAATGATGCTCAATGAGCCAGATATCCAGCCGGTGGACTTACATAAAATCAAGATTCCAACCCTTGTCTTAGCCGGCGAAAAAGATTTAATCAAGAAAAAGGTTACAAAAAAGATTGCAGAAAATATTGAGCATGCCACTCTGGTTATTGTTCCGGGAGAAGGTCATGGAAGTTATATTGAACACAGTGATAAATTATATCCGCTTCTGTACTCTTTTTTAAACAAATAATCCATTGCAAACTTGAATTGCTGTGCTATAATAATTGCAGACCAAAATGAAAAAGGAGCTATTATGGAACATCTGATTATACCAAAAAATTATCAGTCTCAACTTAACCTGCATGATACACAGATTGCGATTAAAACAGTGAAAGATTTCTTCCAGAATCTGCTTTCCCTGCGTTTAAACCTTTCCCGTGTTTCAGCACCACTTTTCGTTGACCCTGATTCCGGATTAAATGATAACTTAAATGGTGTGGAGCGTCCGGTTACGTTCACCATCAAAGAACAGAATGAGCGTAAAGCAGAAGTTGTTCACTCTCTTGCTAAATGGAAACGTTATGCCTTAAAGCATTATGATTTCAAAGAGGGCGAAGGTCTTTACACCGATATGAATGCTATCCGCCGCGATGAAATCGCAGATAATATCCACTCTATCTTCGTAGACCAGTGGGACTGGGAAAAAGTCATTGCAAAGAAAGACCGCAGCATGGAAACTTTAAAAGATACTGTCCGTACTGTATACAAATGTCTTCGTAAAACAGAAAAATATATGGCTATCCAGTACGATTATATTGAAGAGATTCTTCCGCATGATATCTTCTTCATTACCACTCAGGAATTAGAGGATATGTTCCCTGAAAATACTCCAAAGGAGCGTGAATATTACATAACCAAGGCAAAGGGTGCTGTCTGCATCTTACAGATTGGTGATGTCTTAGAATCCGGCGAGCGTCATGACGGACGTGCCCCGGACTACGATGACTGGTCTTTAAATGCCGACATCTTAGTATACTACCCTGTCCTTGATATTGCACTGGAATTATCTTCCATGGGAATCCGTGTAGACAAGGCTGCACTGCTCTCACAGCTTGATAAAGCAGGCTGCCCGGAACGTGCTAAGCTTCCTTTCCAGAAAGCAATCATTGATGGCAAACTTCCATATACCATCGGTGGAGGAATCGGACAGTCCCGTATCTGTATGTTCTTCCTTCGTAAGGCCCATATCGGAGAAGTCCAGTCTTCTCTCTGGCCGGAAGACATGTGCAAGGCTGCAGCAGATGCAGGTATCCAGTTATTGTAAAACGAACTATTCGTAAATATTAAATCCCCGGTATCATATCTTTTTCGGATATGATACCGGGGATTTCTTATTTTGTAATTATATGCGTGCCCAACTCTACTCTGCACGGATTACATCATGCATATCATACATTCCGGCAGGTTTTCCCTTTAAGAACTTTGCTGCTTCTACAGCTCCTTTCCCAAAGATTGCCTTAGAATATGCCGTATGCTTAAATTCAATCACTTCATCAGTTCCTGCGAAGATTACTTCATGTTCACCAACAATGCTTCCTCCACGGACTGCCTGAATACCGATTTCTTTTGCATCTCTCTTCTTCCGCTCACTGCTCCTGTCTAATTTATAGGAATAGGTATTGTCCATAGCTTCGTTCATGGCATCTGCCAATGCAAGAGCAGTTCCACTCGGCGCATCCAGCTTCTGGTTATGATGTTTCTCTACGATTTCCACATCAAAGCCGGCAGGTGCAAGCTTCTTTATAGCAGTCTGCAATAAATCCATTAAGGTATTGATTCCAAGTGACATATTGGCAGATTTTAAAATTGCAGTCTCTTTGCTGGTCTCAGTAACTTTCGCCAGCTGGTCTTCGGATAAACCGGTGGTGCAAAGTACCAGCGGAAGCTTCTTCTCGCCACAGTAATTTAACAGTTCATCTACTGCCTTCGCATTTGAAAAATCAATCACAACATCTGCTGCAATCTGGCATTCCCGGATGGTCTTATATACCGGATAATCATTTTTCTTTTCATCATAGGTATCAATTCCGGCTACAATTTTCACATCTTCGTCCTGCGCAATCAGGCCGGTTATTACCTGACCCATTTTTCCATTACAGCCATGCATGATTACTTTTGTCATCTCTATCATCTCCAGTTTCTTATTCTAATTTTAATCCATATGTACGCATTGCCTGAATCAGTCTCTCCTTATTGGCTGGCTCCATCTCGCAAAGCGGGGAACGAAGCGGTCCGACGTTCTTGCCCATAAGATTTAATGCTTCTTTTACCGGAATCGGGTTTACTTCACAGAATAATGCATCAATCAATGGAAGGGCTTCTCTCTGTAACTGATTTGCTGTTGCAAGGTCGCCTTTGAAGAAGCTTTCACACATATTATGCACTTTTGCCGGAGCAAGGTTTGCCCATACGGAAATTACTCCGATTCCGCCAATGGACATAAGTGGTACAACCAGTCCGTCTTCTCCGGAATATAAATCAAGCTTTCCATCGGTTAAGTACATGGTCTTAGATGCCTGTGCAAGGTTACCGGTTGCTTCTTTTAATCCAACAATATTTTCCTGGGTGCGGAATAATTCTGCAACTGTCTCCGGCAGAAGGTTACATCCGGTTCTTCCCGGTACATTATACATAATAATCGGAAGTCTTGTTTCCTGTGCAATCTTAGAATAATGTCCGATTAAACCTTTCTGTGTTGCCTTATTATAATATGGAGTTACGATAAGTGCTCCGTCTGCTCCTGCTTCTTCTGCTTCTTGGGTCAACTGGATTGCTGTCTCCGTTGAGTTAGAACCGGTTCCTGCTACTACCGGAACTCTGTGTTTTGCAAATTCTACTGCTGCACAGATTACTTTGTGATGTTCTTCCATGGATAAGGTAGAACTCTCTCCTGTTGTTCCTGCAATTACGATACAGTCTGTACCTTCAGAAATCTGTTCTTCGATTAATTCCTCTAATTTGTCATAGTTAACTTCTTCATTTGCTTTCATTGGGGTTACAATTGCAACTCCGGAACCTTTGTAAATAGACATGTTCTTTTTCCTCCACTTTATAAGTATCTTATTTATTGTATGAAGATATCGTTTGTTTTGCTTTTATTACCAGCATAAAAAAACCGGCTCACAGGGAGCCGGTTGATATTCCACTTAAATTATTATGGATCATACCGATAGCGCCCCATCTTATTACAAGATGACAGTCATGAACTTCTTCAATCCATGCCCAAGATTATTCTTTGCAGGAAAAATAACCTTTCGGCGTGTTCCCCTTTCCTTATGTCTTCTTCTATGTCTGCCATATCCGACCAAGTACTCTTGTCTCACGCAACCTCTACCTTCATATATTAAATTTCTTACCTCAATATAGCACCGCTGCTACTATCTGTCAACGTCCTATGCAGACATTTTACATTTTCTTTCTTATTTTTCCGCAGTAATCTTATAAATCTCATCTGCATAGCTGCGAATGGATTCTTCTAATACCCTTCCGGTCATAATAACCTCTGTTTCATCCATCTTTGCTTTTAAAACAGCTTCTAATTCTTCCGACGAAATTACTCCGGCATCTATAAGGCCCAGAACTTCATCCAGAATCAGTACATTGCATTCACCGGTAACCAGCACTTTCTTGGCAAAATTCAGTCCGTTTTTCATATTGAGTTTCTCTTCTGCCTGTCTTTCTTCCGGCAGTTCATCATAATTCTCTTCTGATTTTTCAAAACGGAATACCTTGATTTCCGGTTCTAACTGCTTCATATAAGCAATCTGATCATCTGTTTTTCCTTTTAAAAACTGGATAATAATTACACTCTTATTCTCTCCGGCTGCCCGCAACGCATTGCCCAGTGCAGCATTGGTCTTTCCACGACCTGCACCATAATAAATCTGTACGGAACCCTTTTCCATGACAAACCTCCATGCCAATTCTTACAGGGACTCTTTATCCCAGATTTACTTACGATACCACAATTTCCAATAAAAAGCAATGTCTGTATGTTTCATGTTTTCTCAATTATTCTTTATTTCTACTATTTTATTCCATATATTCAATTTTGCTCACGGATACTTCATAGGCGGTACGCTTCTCTACCTCATCCTCATTTAAGCGTTTGACATACTCCCTGCTCTGGATTCTGCCCCAGATCTGCACATGCACACCCACCTCAAATCTTGCGGCAAATCTTGCATTTCTTCCCCAGCAGATGCATGGGATATAATCAGATTTTCCATAGGAACGGTTTACCGCCACCAACAGGTCTGCAATTTCTCTTCCAAGAGGAGTCTTACGGTAAATCGGGTCTTTACAGATATAGCCATCAAGAAGAATCTGGTTGCTCTTCATCTCCTCTGTCTCTTCTTCAATAAACTCAATCTCCCGGACGAATACGGAGAGAACCAGCCGGTTCTTAAGTTCCTCATGTCTGTTATAGGAACGGAACTGTCCGGTCACATATACCTTCTGTCCTATGTAACTCTGCGAAGTGTCAATCAGACGCTCTGAAATCATCAATGGAATGTAGTCGGAAAAATTACTTAATCTGCTGACCGCTACCTCTACCATATAAAAGCCTTCCCCATACACTTCATGACTGTATTGGAAATCGGAAATAATCTCCCCTACAATGGATACCTGGTTGTTTTCTAAAATCTTATCTGCCATGAATCTTTCTCCTTTATTTAGTGTGTTTTCGAACGTTTTTACAGTACCATTCCAATGAGATGAAACTCATCAAAATCTGTCGATAACATTTTGGATATATTATGCATAAAGCCACTTTTCCATGCATATGCGCTGTGTCCTTGAACAAAGAATGTGCCTTGGCACATTCTCGCGCCTGCGGCGGTCGCTTGCGACATCTACCTTATACGCCACAGTGTGCATCCTCGCGGAGCGTTTTTTTCTTTACAGGAAAGCAATTTCCTGTAAAGAAAGAAATACTTGCGTATTTTTCAATATGTGATAGAATAAAAACGCCGGTCATTTATAGACAGGCATTATATATAAGAAGAAACTGAATTTTATGCACTGATAGAAGGAAGGATTTTATATGAAAACAACAAGAGACGATATTAGAAACATAGCTATCATCGCCCACGTTGACCACGGTAAAACTACTCTGGTCGATGAGCTGTTGAAACAGAGTGGTGTATTCCGTGCCAATCAGGAAGTCCAGGAACGTGTCATGGATTCCAATGATATTGAGCGTGAACGTGGTATTACCATTCTTTCTAAGAATACTGCTGTATTCTACAAAGATGTAAAAATCAATATCATTGATACTCCTGGCCATGCCGACTTCGGTGGCGAGGTTGAGCGAGTTCTGAAAATGGTAAACGGTGTTATTCTTGTGGTAGATGCATTTGAAGGTGCTATGCCACAGACCAAATTCGTTCTTATGAAAGCACTGGAACTGAATCTGCCGGTTATTGTATGTATCAATAAAATTGACCGTCCAGAAGCAAGACCGGAAGAAGTTATTGATGAAGTATTAGAGCTTTTCATGGATTTAGACGCTTCTGACGAACAGTTAGACTGCCCATTCATCTTCGCTTCTGCAAGAGATGGATACGCCATAAGAAATTTAAATGATGAGCGCAAGGATATGACTCCTTTATTCGAAACCATTATCGACTACATTCCGGCACCTACCGGTGACCCGGATGCAAACACCCAGGTTCTTATCAGTACCATTGATTATAATGAATACGTTGGACGAATCGGTGTTGGTAAAGTAGACAACGGTGTCTTAAAGGTAAATCAGGATGCTATCGTAGTAAACCACCACGAGCCTGACAAACAGAAAAAAGTCAAGATCAGCAAATTATACGAATTTGATGGTCTGAATAAAGTAGAAGTAAAGGAAGCGAAAATCGGTTCTATCGTTGCTATTTCCGGTATTGCAGACATCCATATCGGTGATACCATCTGTGCAACAGACAACCCGGTTGCCATTCCTTTCCAGAAGATTTCCGAGCCTACTCTTTCCATGAATTTCATGGTCAACGACAGCCCGCTTGCAGGACAGGAAGGTAAATTCATTACTTCCCGTCACTTAAGAGACAGACTGTTCCGTGAGTTAAATACCGACGTCAGCCTTCGTGTAGAAGAAACCGACAGTGCAGACTGCTTCAAGGTTTCCGGACGTGGTGAGTTACATCTTTCCGTATTAATCGAAAATATGCGTCGTGAAGGTTATGAATTTGCAGTCAGCAAGGCTGAAGTTCTTTACCACACTGATGAAAACGGCAAGAAATTAGAGCCTATGGAATTAGCTTATGTTGACGTTCCGGATGAATTCACCGGTACTGTTATTGATAAATTAAGCCAGCGTAAAGGTGAGATGGTTGATATGCGTCCAATCAGCGGCGGCTATACCCGTATGGAATTTAACATTCCATCCCGTGGTCTTATCGGTTACCGTGGAGACTTCTTAACCGACACCAAAGGAAATGGTATTATCAATACCATTTTCAATGGCTATGCTCCATACAAGGGAGATATTGCTTATCGTAAACTTGGTTCCCTGATTGCTTTCGAATCCGGCGAATCCGTAACTTACGGTCTGTTCTCCGCTCAGGAGCGTGGTACTCTCTTCATCGGAGCCGGTGTAAAGGTTTACTCCGGTATGGTTATCGGTTCTTCCTCTAAACCGGAAGACATTGAATTAAACGTATGTAAGAAGAAACACTTAACCAATACACGTTCTTCTTCCGCAGACGAAGCGCTGACCCTTGTTCCACCAAAGATACTTTCCTTAGAGCAGGCATTAGACTTTATCGATGTTGACGAGCTCTTAGAGGTTACTCCGGAATCCTTACGTATCCGTAAACGTATTCTTGACCCGACCTTAAGAAAGAGAGCTAACTTCAAGAAATAAAAGTATCTCATGATATAGCATAAGAACTCCCCCGGATATTGAAATTTCTTCCAATATCCGGGGGAGTTTTCGATTACTATAAATGCCTAGTACGCACCAGCTTTGCCATATTATTGCAGATATCCGTCCTTTATAATATCAGAAACCACACTGGTCGGAATCGTAAATTCTACAATTCCCATATAACCCGGTGCTACTTCATATTTATCAAAAACAATGGTCAACTCTCCTTCTTTGTTGACATAGAAATTTACATCATTCTTAATTCCATCAAAGCTGTAGCCATCTACATCCTTGTCTAAGAAGTATTGCAGGTTACTGTCTTTTTCCATATTTTCCTTCATCTGCTTTTCTATTTCCTCTGAAATCCGGTCCAGATAATCGGAATCCTTCTGAAATAAATCATTTAATGTAATGGTATTTCCGGTTTTCTTATCTATATTATAGATTTTCGTATACTGGTTCGATCCTCCCATTACAATGGAAGTATCAATTCTTAAAGCAAACAGCCGGTCGTTATCTGTCACTACCTGATAAGACGAATTCACTGCCTCATTACCATTCTCACCATCTTCAATGGAAGCTACATCAGACTGATAAGACTTAATAATACCACCGGCATACTTTTTCACTTCCTGATTCAGCTCGTCCGTCTCATCCGATAATACTTCCCCATCCTGATTTGTCACTGCCACCTGGGGAATGTCTACATTTGCTTCCATATTCTTATCATCCTGTACATCAGAATATGTAGAAAAGTTCACTACTTTTACGATTATGCCAAGTAATGGAACCTCTTCCATGGCATGGGCTATTGTCGGGCTTACATTTACCGAAATCACCAGTGCAACCATAGCTGCCGCTACCGTTGCTGCTCCTTTTAAAAAGCGGATACTGCCTTTCTGGGTCTCCCTCTTCCCTTTTCTGATTCCGGCTTCCACCTGCGTTTTCAATGCTTCCGGGACTTCTATCTGCTCATATTCCTGCTTCATCCTGTCTATTTTCTCATGGTTCATGCTATTTCCTCCCTGGACATCTTTATCTTTAATTTCTTTAAGCTGCGATACAGGATTGATTTTACGGTGTTTGGATTTTCTTTCAGAAGATCTGCAATATCATCTATTTTCCATTCTTCAAAATATTTTAATATCACAATGGTTCTTTCCCGTTCTTCTAATTCTTCCAACGCTGCCAGCATATCCCAGTCTTTGTATACATCTTCTTTTGCTTCTTCCGGGATAAATACTCCACTTACGATACGCTTCTGTTTCTTGCACATATCCAGTGACGTATTTATAACAATCCGCCAGAGCCAGGTCTTAATATAGGTTTCTTCCTTCACCTGACCGGCATTCTTCATTGCCTTATATGCACTTTCCTGCACTACATCCATTGCGTCCTGTTCGTTCTTTACATAGGTAATTGCCAGCCGGTAAAGCTGCTCATAGGATGCAAGAATTTCCTGCTCCACCGCTTTTGCGATTCCTCTTTTCTTCATTCCTGTTTCCTCTTTTCTTTCCGAAAACCTGCATATGCAAAGAAAGCCTTTCAACCTTTGCTTTCTGTAAATTAGACGTTCCAGCCGGAAAAATAGTTTCATCTTTTTTATTATAACCCGCACAACTTACTGCCGGCAACTCCTTACCTGTGCTTTGCACCCAGAAAATGCTTCCTCTCTTTCATAAATCTCTCTTCTTTTTTGTACTTTTTATTTAGGGAAATGCATAGATTATTTCAAAAAATGAATTGAGAATTGCTATGTGCGGTATTTCCGGTTTTTGTAATTTACATACTGATTTTTTAGAAAGGGAGCCTTATTATCGTAACATTCTATCTGATATGAGTGACGCACTTTATCACCGCGGGCCGGACTCCCATGGTATTTATTTAACCTCTCATACAGGGTTTTCCCACACCCGGCTTGCCATTATTGATCCTCATGGTGGACTTCAGCCTATGACCAGACATTATTGTGACGCAGGCTTCACCATCGTCTATAATGGAGAACTTTATAATACGAAAGAACTCCGTGAGGAACTGGTTTCCCATGGCATGACCTTTCGTACTCATTCCGATACAGAAGTCATTTTAAATGGATTTCTTTTTGAAGGACCGTCCTTTGTCCGGAAAATGAATGGTATTTTCGCTTTTGCCATTTATGATGAGGCTCATCAGCTTCTCTATCTCTTTCGGGATGCCTTTGGTGTAAAGCCGCTCTTTTACCGGCTTTTTCATGACACACTTATCTTTTCTTCCGAGCCGAAGGGAATTTTCTGTTATCCCGGCTGCATCCCTTCGGTAAATAAAACAGGACTCTGCGAAATCTTCGGGCTTGGTCCTGCCAGGAACCCCGGCAACGCAGTTTATGAGCATATGGCAGAATGTCTGCCGGGACATTACCTCACTTTCAGTGCTTCCGGACTGAAAGATTACTGTTACTTCCGATTAGAAAGCCATCCACATACAGACAGCTATGAAGAAACCGTTGTCCACACAAAAGAGCTGCTGTTACAATCCATCCGCCGGCAGATGGTTTCCGATGTTCCTATCTGCACCTTTCTTTCCGGCGGGTTGGATTCCAGTCTCGTCTCTTCAGTCTGTGCTGAAGAATTAAGAAAAGAAGGGCAGACTCTTTCTACCTATTCCTTTGACTTTACAGATAATTCCCGTTACTTTAAGGCAAATGATTTTCAGCCCTCCGAAGACCGTCCCTTTGTGGATATTATGAAAAACTATCTTAAGAGTGAGCATCAATATCTGACCTGTGACAACCGCTCCCAGGCTGACTTACTCTTTGCTTCCATGAAAGCCCATGACCTTCCATGTATGGCTGACGTTGACTCATCCCTGCTCTTCTTCTGCCGGGAAGTCAGTAAGCAGCATAAGGTAGTCCTGACCGGAGAATGTGCCGATGAAGTTTTCGGCGGCTATCCGTGGTTTCACCGGAAGAATTTTCTTTCCTGCAACACGTTTCCATGGACACCGGATTTGTCTTTCCGCAAATCCTTCTTAAAAGACGAAATTGCAGATGCACTGTCCTTAGATTCCTATGTGCAAAGTTCTTATGAAAATGCCATTGCAGAGGTCGATATTCTGCCATCGGACAATGATACGGAATGCAGCCGCCGGCGTATTTCCTATCTTAACATCCGCTACTTTATGCAGACTCTGCTAAACCGCATGGACCGCACCAGTATGTTCTCCGGTCTGGAAGCCCGCGTTCCTTTTGCAGATAAAAACCTGGTTTCCTATGTCTTTAATGTGCCATGGGAAATGAAAGCCAAAGATGGTCTTGTGAAAAACCTTTTGCGGCAGTGTGCGAAAGACTATCTTCCGGACACCATTACTTTCCGCAAGAAAAGTCCTTATCCTAAGACCTACCATCCTTACTATGAACAGCTCCTGCGGCAGCGTCTGAGTGCACTGCTGACCACCGGGGAAAGTCCCCTTCTTGCACTGATTGATAAAGAAAAGACTATGCAATTCTTAAATCAGGAAGGAGACTATGGCAAACCATGGTATGGCCAGCTTATGGCAGGTCCTCAGATGATTGCTTATCTCCTGCAGATTCATTACTGGCTCAGTGAATATAAGATTGACCTTCATTTATAATCTACCGGCATTGGAGACAGCACCACCGGCTGCAGCTGTTTTTCTTTCATGGCTGCAGCAATAGTCTCCTCTAACCGGCTAAAATCCGCCACCAGAGAATGAGGTTTCTTCTGATAATCATCCTGCCGGAAAGGTACAAAATAGATATGCTTCATATTCATCAGCAGTCCGATATTTCTAAGATTCATGGACAAAGCATCATTGGTAGAAATTGCCAGCACCAACGGCTTTTCATTTCTAAGATGCGCTTTAGCTGCCATAAGCACTGCGGTATCTACAATGCCCTGCTGCAGCTTTGCCATGGTATTTCCGGTACATGGTGCAATTGCCATCACATCAAAAAGTCCTGACGGACCGATGGTTTCTGCCTGCACGATACTTTGAATTCCCCTTTCTCCTGTAATCTCCTGCATTCTGTTTTGAAATACTTCCGCTGTCATAAATCTGGTATCCAAAGTTCCTGCATGTCTGGAGTATACCGGAATAACTTTTATTCCTTTTTGCACCAGTGCTTCTGTCGTCCGGAGTATCTTCCCAAAAGTACAGAAAGAGCCGGTAATTCCAAGTCCTAATGTAAGCTTATACTCTTCCATAATCTGCTGCTCCTCTTTCTATCATCCGTGCAAGAATGATTCCTGCACTTTCTGTCAGTATTCTTCCAGGAACGGCAGTAAGATGTTCCACATGAATATCTTTTTCTTCTAACTCCTCTGCCGGAAGTCCGCCACCAGTTGTAATATCCCATAGATATGTTTTCTCATCGCACCATTTTAAGACTGTGTCTATTGGACATGGTTTATCTGCCATATGAAAAATCCACTCAAAGTTCTGCTCCTCTGCATTCTCCTGCCACAAGCTACACCCCATTTCCATTGCCACCCGCTGGCAATCTTCCTTTATATCATAAACAGTTACTTCCGCTTCCAAAGATAAAAGCAGCTTTGCCATGGCTCTTCCACAATAACCAAAACCTGCCACCAGACAGTTTCTTCCTTTCACGCAGCACCTGCTCTTTGTCATTGCTTCTACAAGGCAGCCTTCTGCTGTCAGTCCGGCATTCTCATTTCTAAAGACTTCATCTTCCATATAATCAACCAGCCGTATCCGCCGCCCTGATGGTCTTCGTGTCAGAACCTCCGGGAAACAACCTCCATAAATAACACTTCTCTCCGCTGCATAGGATAATACCATTCCTATTTTTACCCTGCTTCCTCTGATTCTGCCATCCTCCTCCAATGCCCGCAACGGTAATACAATAATCTGACTCTGCATCAGTCGCCGGATATTCTGCTCCGTTATTTCTATGATTCCAATTCCTGATTCCGTCAGACAACGTTTCAATGCCGGTGTTCTTTCATCTGCTCCAATGATTGCGATTTGCATTTCATCCCTCCTTGCCTTGCAATCGTCTGTTATTACTATATGCGGATGCTCCATTTTGTTACCGACAGCAAAAGAAAACAGAACCGGTTTGCACCGATTCTGTTTTCCTTTATCTGTTTTCTTTTTATCTGCTATTTTTTAAACCGCTACAATAACACCGCCATTATTGGCATACATGGTGCTTACTCCTGCAGTATCTACAATTCTGATATCTTTAAATTTTGCCAGCTTTTCCAATTTTTCTTTTACCTGTTTTGCACGTTCCGGACAATTGCAATGTGCGATGGATAAAATCTTCTTTTCACACTCTTTCGTTCTCTTTACAATTTCATTAACCATATAGTCCAATGCCTTTGTCATTCCTCTTGCCTGTCCCAGCTGACAGATTGTACCCTCGGGCGTGGCCCCCATTACCGGCTTGATATTTAATGCCCCGGCAACCCAGGCTTTCAGGTTACTGAGTCTGCCGTTTTTACGCAGAGTCTCTAAAGTCTCTAATACAAAGAAGGTCTGCTGGCCTTTAATATATTTTTCTGTCTCAGCAACCACTTCTTCAAAGCTCTTTCCGGCTTCCTCTGATTCCTGTATCTTTTCTGCAATCAGAGTCTCTCCAATGGATGCGGAACAGGAATCAAATACATGAATCTGTTTTGCCATATGTTCTTCTAAATAAAGCTTCTTTGCCAGCTCTGCACTGTTATAAGAACCGCTTAATTTACCGGAAAGTGTTACTACATATACATGCTCTGCTTCTCCTAAATATGCTTCCACATATCTCTGTGGAGATGGGCAGGATGACTTCGGGCTATGCCTGCTTTCCTTTACCCTGCGAATAAACTCCAGTTGATCAAAGGATTCATCATCCACCACATGGTATCCATCTACCTCAAGCTCTAACGGAACAGACTGGAATCTTCCATCTGCTTTCATATCATCAAATAACTCTCCACAGCTGTCTACTATGATTTTGTAGCTCATTTTCTATCCTCCTGATTGCGTGGTCATCTCTCTTATAGTATGTACGCAATGTTTAAAATTATATATTATGTTTTCCTTTGTAATAACAAGTAGTTTTCATTACTACGTCATATTATCATAAATATTACGTTTTGAAAAGAGGATATTCAAATTTTTATAATATTTCACAAATATTTTATTTTTTCAGGAAAGTAAGTACCCGCATTGTCTCATTTTTCATATAAAATAAGGAACTATCCCCGGTATAATAATCCCCGATATGCCCTTCTTCAATGAAAAACTGCTGTGCCTGCCCATAAACTGCCTCATCCTCAAACTTCATCTGTACAGGGTGGCTGTCAAGCTCTGTAAATAATGCTCCGATATCTTCCGGATACCAGTCCTTAAAATAACAATTTTCCTGCACAAAATAACTGTCATCCAGGCAATTGCATTCCGGCAAAGAAAAATTCACATTGGGACTGTGGGTCTGAAATAACTCTTCTGTAGTTGCAGTAAAAAAGCAATAATCTACCACTTCAGCTACATCTCCGAAGTCATCCGGACTGTTGGAAGTTGGATTACCCCAGGTAGTATCCATATAATAATAGGCTCCATCCAGTTCGATGAGATTCCATGCATGTGGTTCTCCATTGGCAGTTCCTGTCACTATCGTACATGGAATATCTAATAAATCCATCAGATATTTTGTGGCACAGGCATAGCCCTGGCACACCGTTCTTCCCTCTAGAAATACACTGATGATATTCTGATTATTCTCTGCATTAAGGTCATAATTTACCGTACGCACCAGCGTATCAAATATAAACCGCGCTTTCTGGTAATCACTGTCCTCGGATGAAATGCCGCCAAGCAGTACGTCGACCTTTTCATCAATTGCCGCCTGTGTCTCCTGTCTTGCAGCTTCATCCATTGTATACTTCGGTGCAAACTTAAGCCCGGTCAATACACCCGCACGGGAATATTCCGTATAGGAATAGCCATCCACCCAGAAGAGTCCACCATAGTCTGCCATAATTGCTTCATACATTTTTGCCAGTACGTCTTTATCTAATGTAGCAACTGTCACCTCTTCCCGATGATTTAAAATAGCATCCAGCATCTCATCATAAACAAGCTGTTCTTCTTCCGTAAGCTGGCCATATACATATTTTTCCTCTGAAACCGACTCTACCGGAAGCAAGGTATTATCCGGTATCTGCCCATTGATATCTTCTACTACTTCATCTACCCATTCTTCAACGGATGACGTATTACAGCCGGTAAACAGAAATGCCATAAGTATTCCTGCAATACCGGTTAATAATCTTTGTTTTCTCATATCATTTCCTTTCGATCTGCTCCTTTTCATAGACATTCTACAATACTTTCTCTGTTTTTTCTATCCGGTTTGTGTTACACTTTAAAAATGAGGAGGATACTATGATTGCAATACAACTTTTACAGGTAAAGGATTTTATGAATAAATTACTTCGCACGGATTTATTTGACCACTTCTTATTATCAGAAGCTACCATCCGTGGAAAAGGTTCCTATGAAATCGACGGACATCTTGTACCGGATTTCTACAGTCCGGAAGAACTGGATGAACTGGAACTAACCGGTTTAAGCTGCCTGCCTTTTGGCATGCTGCGTGAAAACTGCTTCGCCCTGATCAAGGGAAAACATACCCCCTCCTATTTCCGCTTTATCTTTCAGCTTTCTCCAAAGAATCTTAAAAATACTCTGGAAGTAAGTAAAAGTGGTCTGACTACCCAGGATTTGAATGGAGTTTTCTTAAACATCAAATTTCAGGATGGTATTCTTTCCTGTACCAATGGTGTATCTTACCGCAGTTTTACCTTAGACCACACCTTCGACCAGGAATGGGATCTGCTGATACGAAAATTTTTTGCCGGGCATGATATCCCCTATACTGATATCAACTAATTTTCTTTACTTTTAAAATAAATTATGCTATTCTAAGCATAGCCGTATGGCTAGATAATTTTTGTGGAGGTACTATAATGAACGGTACAGTTAAATGGTTTAATAACCAGAAAGGTTACGGATTCATCTCTGATGCAGAAGGTAATGATGTATTCGTACACTACTCAGGACTTAACATGGATGGTTACAAATCCTTAGAAGAAGGCGCAGCAGTAGAATTTGACGTAACAGAAGGCGCTAAAGGTCCTCAGGCAACTAACGTAACAGTAATTAAATAGTTGCAATAATCAAGGTTTTTCAATGTACCTTTCTCAGATATAGAATTTGATTTTTAATAATGATTTTTTATGTTGATTAAGATATAACGAACGAATTTGATTAAGAAAAATGGGATTGCTTCCTTCGGTATTATTACCGTTGGCTGCAATCCCGTTTTCTTACCTGTATGCAAACAACATAGAAACTGCTGCTCCGATAAAAATAAAGAAATCGGAAATATTAAATACAATTCTTGAAAAGCGTTTCCACGGTGTATCAAAGCGGATATAATCCACCACATGCTTCTTATGAATTCTGTCCCAGAGATTACTTAATCCGCCGCCAACCATCATACTCATACCGGTTTTCAGTCCTGTATTTCCTTTTCTTAATACAAATCCATATATGGTCATCAGTCCTGCCATGCATGCACTGTGTAACCCCAGCATAATTTTCGGTTTCTTCGCTAAAAGATTCAATGCGGCTCCATTGTTATAATATTTTTCAATTACAACCGGAAGCTTTGGAACTCTTCTTTCTTTTCCCAACGGCTCCTTCTTATCAATCCGCTGCTTGATTCCTTCATCCAGCCCGAAAATGGATACCACCAGTAATAAATATTTCATGGAAACTCCTCCTTCTTTTGTCCTGCCTGATTCCTTCTACCCTTTTCTTTCTCTCTTTCTATTCCGCCTGCTCTATAATTCTATGTCAGCAATCACATCCCGCAGTGCTTTTGCTGACGTATGAAGCCTTGCCCGCTCTTCTTCGTCTAATGACACCGGAAGAATCTGCTCCACGCCACCGGCATCCACCACTGCCGGCATGCTCAGTACGATATCGGAAATGCCATATTGCCCATGCATCAGACTGGACACCGGAAGCACCGAATGTTCATCCCGGACAATACATTCACAAATCCGCTTAATCGCCATTGCAATCCCATAATAGGTTGCCTGCTTACGCTCTATGATTTCATAAGCACTGTTCTTTACTTCTTCATATATACGCTTCGTATGACTTTCATATTCCTCATAGCCACGCAGCTTATAAATCTGTTCCAACGGAATACCGGATACGTTGGCAGAACTGAATACCGCCACCTCGCTGTCTCCGTGTTCTCCTACAATAAATGCATGCACACCACGATTGTCGATGCCAAGCTGTTTTCCCAGCATATTTTTTAACCGGGCCGTATCCAATACAGTTCCGGAACCGATTACCCGGTTTTCCGGAAAACCGGATAATTTCAATGCTGCCAGCGTCAGTATATCCACCGGATTCGATACGATGAGTAATATGCCACGACACCTTCTGTTAGCAATTTCCGGGATAATATTTTTGTAAATGGCTACATTTTTCTTTACCAGCTCAAGCCTTGTTTCTCCCGGTTTCTGGTTCGCTCCCGCCGTAATGATAATAATGTCGGCATCCACAATGTCATCATAACTGCCGGCATATATTTTCATCGGTGCGGCAAATGGCATTCCATGGCTGATATCCATGGCCTCTCCTTCCGCTCTTGCTTTATCCACATCAATTAAAACCAGTTCAGAAAAGAGCTTGCTCTGCATCAGTGTAAATGCAGTGGCAGAGCCGACAAACCCACATCCGATAATGGCTGCCTTTCGTAAATCAATTGCATGTTCCTGTTTCATCTTTACCCTCCTGCTTCGTGTTTTCTATATAGAATCCCACAGAAGCAGTTATTCTATGCAAACAAGAACCTCTTATGTCCGGCGCAATTGTTCGAAGGTCTGATAGAGATTTAATGTTCCATAGCCCCATTCCCGGTTCGGATAGACTCTGCTTTCTAGCCGCACCGCGCCGCGGATAAAATCATTTTTAATTTCTGCATTTGTAATATCAGTATTATAACCACGCTCTACTGCCCATTCCAGATACAGTGCTGCAGCTCCTGCAGTAATTGCCGCTGCAATGCTGGTACCACTTCTTGCCTCAAAACGGTTGCCCGGTGCCGGTCCAATTACATTGACACCCGGTGCTGCAAAATCCGGCTTTACCTGTCCCGATGCAGTGTATCCTCTGCTGGAATTCAGATAAATACTGCCATTTCCTGCATTGTATCCACCTGCTGTCATCGGTGCAGCTGCATTTCCCGGCATGGTAATCGTCGTATCCGGATTAGAGCGGATAAAGGAAATATCACCGGCAATCAGTCCGGTAATCGGAAGCCACATGTGATACCTTCCTTCTATACTGTAATTGCCATTTACCTCAATCGTCCAGATGCCTCTGGTGGGCCGGTCAAACCGGATATAAATAAGCTGATCTCCTGTGGCAGTGCCAACAATGCGGTAATCAATGGTAACCTGTGTATTTTCAAATACAAAACGGTATACCTCTCTGCCATCCTGCTGCACCCGGACACCTGCCGTCCGCTCTCCCGTTGGCGATATAATCTGCACCGAATAAAGCTCCGGAGCCTTTGCCCACATTTCAATATGGAAACCCTCCACTGGATCTTCCACATTTACTTCTACCACATCACTCTGCTGCCCGAATGCAACTTCTCCGTAATAATGATGTCTGGCAGTAGCTTCATTCCCTGCTGCTACCACAACTGCCGTATTACGCTTTAAGGAAACATAATTAAGATAATACGAAATCACACTGTTTCCACTGTGATCCCCGGAATTGCTTCCAAGCCCAAGATAAATCACCAGAGGGCGGCGATATCGTTCCGCCAGTCTGGTCAGATATGCCACCCCCGCCATAATATCATTTTCCTGATAAGCCTTTGCACCTTCCGGAATATAATAAAAACGCCTTAAATATTCCTTTGCCGGCTTCAGCTTTACCATGGCAATCTGTGCATAGGGTGCTACTCCGGCAAATTTCTCCGAAAGTTTTTCGCTTCCTGCCGCAAGACCTGCCATAAAGGTACCATGTCCTTCTTCATCCCGGTGAGGTACTACCCGAAGAGGTGCATCTGTTAACAATGCCATATCGATCTGTTCTTTTGTATATTCCGTTCCATAGAGGAATCCCTCTGGTGTATCTCCGCTTTGAATGCTCTGATCCCAGATTCTTAATATACGGCTGCTGCCATCGGAATTACGGAATACTTCATTCTGATAATCAATTCCGGTATCCACAAATCCAATCAGAACGCCCTGCCCTCTCAAAGCAAGATTTGGCTGACTCTGTACCCTTATGATTCCGCCTGCCTGCAATGCCTCTTCGTCTAATGTGGTAAAACATTTTGGAATTGCCGAATAGGTATACTGGTCAATATCCAGCTTCGGCAAGCCTGCACTCTGCAAATAGACTACATTAAAATCTTTATCAATATTCTGGATACAGTCTTCCGGAAGATATTCATTTTCAAGTCTCAGATAGGAAACCAGAAGGTCGTAATATTCTTCCGAGTATGGTGCGTCTTTACAATCTTCCATATAAGCTCCGGCACTTATTTTCTTTTATTTTATTCGTTTACCGGTAATGCTGCCACTCCACGCATAGTGATAAGCGGACCGCCCTTTTTCTCAATATAATCTCTTGTAATCGTTACCTGGCCGATGTTTTCGTCCTTTGGAATCTCATACATGATATCTAACATAAATTCTTCAATAATGGAACGAAGTGCTCTGGCTCCGACCTTCTTCTCTTTTGCTTTCTCTGCAATTGCCCGCAATGCATCCTCTTCAAATACAAGATTCACTTCGTCTAATGCCAGAAGCTTCTGATACTGCCTGATGATAGCATTTTTCGGCTCCTTTAAAATACGAACCAGCATATCAACGGTAAGCGATTCCAAGGTAAAGAGAATCGGAAGTCTTCCGATAAACTCCGGTATCATTCCAAACTTCTTTACATCTTCTACCGTTACTTTCTGTAACAGATTCTCATCATTATCATATTTATCCTTCAAATCTGCCTGGAAACCAATGGATGCCTGCTTATTGAGACGTTCTTTGATAATCTCTTCAATATCCGGGAAAGCTCCACCACAGATAAAAAGAATATTCTTAGTGTTAACGGTAACCATCGGAACCATGGCATTCTTGCTGCTGGCTCCCACCGGCACTTCCACTTCTGCGCCTTCAAGAAGCTTTAACATTCCCTGCTGTACGGATTCTCCGCTGACATCACGCTGGTTGGTATTCTTCTTCTTGGCGATTTTATCAATCTCATCAATGAAAATAATGCCATGCTCTGCCCGCTCTACATCATTATCTGCAGCTGCAAGCAATTTGCTGACAACACTTTCGATATCGTCTCCGATATAACCTGCCTCGGTTAAGGAAGTCGCATCTGTAATTGCCAGCGGCACATCCAGAAGTCTTGCCAGTGTCTTCACCAGATAAGTCTTACCACTTCCGGTCGGTCCAATCATTAACATATTGGATTTCTCGATTTCAATATCATCCATCGTATCGGTTGCCACACGTTTATAGTGATTATAAACTGCCACAGACATTACCTTCTTGGCATATTCCTGACCAACCACATATTCATCCAGGCTTGCCTTAATCTTATGTGGTGCCGGAATCTTCTTAATATCTAATTTCGGAGCTTCTGCTTTCTCTTCTTTGGTTTTCTTTTTCTTAATCTTCTGACTCTGCGGCATAAAGCCCTGCAGATCAGAAAGATTAATCATACTGATATTGGGCATCTGACCATTTGGCATAAAATCACCCATTGGAAATCCTGAGTTATTCATGCTGTCGAAGGTTCTCTGCATACAGTCTTTGCAAATGCAGATATTATTCGGAATCTTTATCATCTGACCGGCAACGCTTTCCGGTCTGCGGCAGATGTAACAGATTTCTTCGTATTCATCCTTCTTCTCATCTGTGTTCTCTTTCGTTGCGTCTTCTACAGTATCTATATTTTCAAGTTCTCTCTTGTCTTTATTCTCTGCCATATCTGATTCTCCTATTCTCTCAAATCTGTTTTAAGATTCTAAAACATTGCTTTTATTATAATTCAAGCCGGTTTTAATCTCAACCTTCGCAGCCATAATTTTATAAAATCTTCATATATGACAAAACCTGATGTTTTTTACTATTTTTCGAAATTTGCAACCGTTATCGATGTATTCACTGCTGGAACTATCGGCTGGATTGGAGCAATCTTAGGTCTTGTAGGAACTATCTTAGGTGCTATCGGACATAAGAACCAGGCTAAATGCGCTACCGGTGGACTTGTATGTTCTATCATCGGTCTTGTATTAGGCTTAGCTTTATACATCGCATGTGTTGCATGCGTTGCATCTGCAGGTTTGTTATAATAGAACCGACTTTTTAAAAGGGTGATACTATGTCGATTTATCTTAACATTCTGGAATTTCATATCCCATCATACGGACTTATGATTACCCTTGGGGTAATCCTTGCAAATGTATTTGCACTTTACCCCCTTAAGAAATATAAGTTGATTTTTGATGATTTTCTTATATTAGAAGCATACACATTACTTGGCGCCTTTATAGGCGCCAAGCTTTTGTATCTTATCATTTCTTATCGGGAAATTGACTGGTCCCGTTTTTTAGAACCCAGGTATTTTAATTATATCATGTCAAGTGGATTTGTATTCTATGGTGGACTCATTGGCGGACTTCTCTGCTTTCTTTTTGCAGGAAAATTCCATCATATCAACAGCAAGCCTTATATTACACACCTGATTTATCTGATTCCATGGATTCACGGTTTCGGACGCATCGGCTGTTTTCTTGCCGGCTGCTGTTATGGTACTCCATATGACGGTCCTTTTGCTGTACAGTTTCCGGAAGGCTCTCTGGCACCATCGGATACAACACTGTTTCCGGTTCAGTTAGTAGAAGCAATCTGTCTTCTGATTCTTGCGATTGTACTTGCTGTGCTGGATTTAAAGAAATCTTATCCCCATACCATTTCCGTTTATTTCATCGTCTATGGTATTCTCCGGTTCCTGTTAGAATATGTGCGTTACGATGCCGTCCGCGGCCATCTTTTAGCACTCTCCGCTTCCCAGTGGATTAGTCTTGGATTTGTAGTGGGAACCGTATGCTATCTTATCCGGGCGGCACATAAGCAAAAGAAAGATATGGTTCCATAACGGGAAACAAAAAATCCTGCAATATGGAAGTTTGTTCTTACATACTTTCCATACTGCAGGATTTTTTATAAATTTGAATGTGCTTTCGAAACACATTCTGTCATGCTCTTTTCAAAGCTTTATCACAACTCTTATAACAGTTCTTTTAAGATTTTATTTACCATTCCAGGATTTGCTTTACCCTTCATAGCTTTCATGGTCTGACCTACTAAGAAGCCAATTGCCTTTTCTTTCCCATTGCGGTAATCTTCTACCGACTGTGGATTCTCTTCGATGACTTTGGCAATGGTATCACGCAATGCACCTTCGTCATTTACAGTCTTTAATCCATGCTCTTCTACATATTTATCCGGGTCGATATCCTCTGCAAAAATCTGCTCAAATACTTCTTTTGCTACATTGCCATTGATGGTTCCGGCATCAGTAAGCTCGATTAATTTTGCCAGATTTTCCGGTGAAAATGTGATATCCTCCGGGTCTTTATTCTGCTCCTTTAAGATTCGCATGGTCTCACCCATCAGCCAGTTGGATACTTTCTTTGGCTTATTGCAGATTGCAGTTGTTGCCTCAAAAACATCTGCCATTTTCTTTGCAGATGTTAAAATGTTGGCATCATATTCCGGCAGGCCGAATTCATCCTGATAACGCTGACGTTTTGCTTCCCGAAGCTCCGGCTGGCTGTCTTTTATGCGTTGTAACCATTCATCACTGATGACGATTGGAACCAAATCCGGTTCCGGGAAATAACGGTAATCCTGTGCATCCTCTTTGGAACGCATGGCATAGGAATATCCCTGGTCATCATTCCAGCGTCTGGTCTCCTGAACCACCTTTTCGCCAGACTCAATCAAATCAATCTGTCTTGCTGTCTCTGCTTCAATGGCTCTTGCAATTGCTTTAAAGGAACCGATATTTTTCATCTCGGTACGGGTACCAAATTCTTTTGCTCCTACTTCACGGACAGATAAGTTGACATCTGCACGCATGGAGCCTTCCTGCATCTTACAGTCGGATGCACCAAGATACTGCACAATCATTCTCAATTTATCAAGATAAGCAATGACTTCCTCTGCAGAACGCATATCCGGCTCAGATACAATCTCAATCAGTGGCACACCGGAACGGTTATAGTCCACCAGGGAAACATCTTCCCAGTCATCATGGACTAATTTTCCCGCATCCTCTTCCATATGAATCTCATGGATTCCAATGGTTTTCTTTCCTTCGGAAGTCTCAATCTCAATGCCGCCATCGTGGCAGATTGGAAGATAAAGCTGGGAAATCTGATAGTTCTGAGGATTGTCCGGGTAGAAATAGTTCTTCCGGTCAAATTTACAATACTGGTTGATTTCACAATTCATGGCAACACCTACTGCCATGGCATATTCTACCACCTGTTTATTTAAAACCGGAAGAGAGCCCGGCATACCGGTACAGACCGGACAGGTGTGTGTATTTGGCGCACTTCCGAATGCAGTAGAACAGCCACAGAAGATTTTGGTCCTGGTTGCCAGTTCCACATGGACTTCCAGTCCGATGACGGTTTCATACTGTTTACTCATAATCTTCTTTTCCTCCTATTCTGCTGCTAACGGGCTGTGCTGATATGATCTTGTCTGTTCAAAGGCATAAGCGGCACGGATGATATTCTTCTCCTTGAAGCAGTCTCCAATCAACTGCATTCCAATCGGAAGTCCCTTGCTGTCAATGCCGCATGGCAGGCTGATTCCCGGAAGTCCTGCCAAGTTCACCGATACGGTATAAATGTCGCCTAAATACATTTTTAACGGGTCGCTTAAGGACTCTCCCAACTTCGGAGCGGTGGTCGGTGCTGCCGGTCCTAAGATAACATCATATTTTGCAAATGCTTTATCAAATGCCTGCTTAATCAATGCTTTCGTACGCAGTGCTTTCAGATAATATGCATCATAATAACCGGAACTTAAAACAAAGGATCCTAACATGATACGACGTTTTACTTCTGCTCCGAAGCCTTCGGAACGGGATTTCTTATACATGTTGTGAAGTCCTTCGTAGTCTTTCGTACGATAGCCATATTTTACGCCATCAAAACGGGCAAGGTTGGAGCTTGCTTCTGCATCTGCAATTACATAGTAAGCAGGGATTGCATATTCTACCAGGCTCAAATCGAACTCTTCTACGATAGCACCTTTTTCTTCTAATTTCTTAGCGGCTGCTAAAATAGCATCCTTTACTTCTGCATCCAGTCCTTCTCCAAAATAATCTCTTGGAATACCGATTTTCATTCCTTTCACATCATCGACTAATGCACTGGTAAAATCGGTCTCTTCTCTCTGAATGGAAGTAGAATCCTTTTTATCATAGGAAGTAATTGCCTCTAAAATGGTTGCGCAGTCTGTCACATCTTTGGCAACCGGTCCTATCTGATCCAAAGAAGAACCATAGGCAATCAGTCCATATCGGGATACGGTTCCATAGGTTGGCTTAATTCCTGTGACACCACAAAATGCACTCGGCTGACGGATGGATCCACCGGTATCAGAACCCAATGCATAAAAGCATTCTTCTGCTGCTACTGCCGCACAGCTTCCACCGGATGAACCGCCCGGTACATGCTCGGTATTCCATGGATTTTTGGTCTCTCCAAAAGCAGAGGTCTCTGTGGTACTTCCCATGGCAAACTCATCCATGTTGGTCTTTCCAAGAATTACTGCTCCGGCTTTTTCCAGATTTAATACTGCTTCTGCGGTATAAGTCGGAATAAAGTTATATAAAATTTTAGAACTGCAGGTGGTCAGCATTCCTTTTGTGCACATATTATCTTTGATTGCAACCGGAACTCCTGCCAGCGGTCCTGTCAATGTGCCGTCATCAATGAGCTTCTGCACTTCTGCCGCACGCTTCATTGCACCTTCTTCATCTACGGTAACAAAACTGTGTACCGCATCCTCTTTTGCTGCAATGGCATCTAAGGCGGCTCTTGTAGCTTCTTCTACTGATACTTCATGGGCTTTGATTTTCTTTCCAAGCTCTACTGCTGTCAGTGATAATAAATTCATCTTCTGCCGCCTCCTTTACTGATCTACGGTCTTTGGTACAACAAATGCCCGGTCTCTGCGCTCCGGCGCGTTGGCAAGGGTATCCTCGCCGCCGTCACCATTGGTTACAACATCTTCCCGGAATACATTATGCACCGGAAATACATGGGACATCGGTTCTACACCGGATGTATCCAGTTCGTTTAATTTATCAATATAATCTAACATGCTTTCCATGTCTTTTTTTGCTGCTGCTTTTTCCTCTTCGGAAAGCTCAAGCTTTGCAAGGATTCCAACGTATTCCATGGTTTCATCTGAAATCACATTTGCCATTGTTTTTCCTCCTTAATCACGTACTTTGATATGAACTTCTCTTAACTGCTGCTCGGTTACTTCGTTTGGTGCTCCGCACATCAAATCCTGTGCATTTCCGTTCATCGGATAAGCAATGACTTCACGGATGTTATCCTCGTTACGCAGTAACATAATCATGCGTTCAATGCCAGGAGCCATTCCTGCGTGTGGCGGTGCTCCAAACTGAAATGCATTGTATAATGCTCCGAATTTATTTTTCAGCACTTCTTTATCATAACCTGCGATTTCAAAGGCTTTCTCCATAATCTGCATATCATGGTTACGGACTGCACCGGAGGAAAGTTCCACACCGTTGCAGACGATATCGTACTGGTATGCTAAGATGTCCAGCGGATTCATGGTATTGAGTGCCTCTAAGCCGCCCTGTGGCATGGAGAATGGGTTATGGGTAAATCCGATTTTCTTGGTCTCCGGGTCACGCTCGAACATTGGGAAATCATTGACATAACAGAAACGGTATGCATCTTTCTCAATTAAATCCAGCTTCTCGCCTAATTCATTTCGAATCATGCCTGCATAATATGCGGCACGCTCTTCTTTATCTGCCATGAAGAAAATGGTATCTCCTACTTCAAGACCTGCCAGATTTCTGAATTCTTCTTTCATGTCATCCGGGATAAATTTGTCAATCGGTCCCTTGTAGCTTCCATCTTCTAATACTTCCAGATATCCTAAGCCGCCCATACCGATTCCGGTTGCAAATTTCAAAAGTTTCTCATGGAAACCTTTGGACATCTCTGCATGTACACGGATGGCTCTTACGGTCTTTCCGATAAATGGCTTAAAGGTACATCTCTGGAAGAACTCTGTCACATCGATGATACGAAGTGGGTTCCGAAGGTCCGGTTTGTCACTTCCGAACTCTAACATTGCCTGTTTATAGCTGATGATTGGATATGGTGCTTTCGTTACTTTGCTGCCTTCCGGTGCGAATTTTTCAAAGGTGGCAGAAAGTACTTCTTCACCAATCTTAAATACATCTTCCTGGGTTGCAAAACTCATTTCAAAGTCAAGCTGATAGAACTCTCCCGGTGAACGGTCTGCTCTTGCATCCTCATCACGGAAACATGGTGCAACCTGAAAATATTTATCAAATCCGGATACCATCAGAAGCTGTTTGTACTGCTGTGGTGCCTGTGGCAATGCATAAAATTTTCCTTTGTATTTTCTGGATGGCACGATGTAATCTCTTGCGCCCTCCGGAGAAGATGCACAAAGAATCGGAGTCTGAATCTCTAAGAATCCCATTTCTGTCATTTTCTCTCTTAAGAATGAAATTACCTTGGAACGGAAAATAATATTGTCTTTTACTTTCTGGTTTCTCAAATCCAGATAACGGTATTTCAACCGGACATCCTCGCGGACTTCCTTACTGGTCATTACTTCAAATGGAAGCTGTGTATAAACCTCTCCTAAAATATCTACGCTCTTTGCCTCTAATTCAATGGTTCCGGTCGGAATCTTTGGATTGTAGGTCTCTTCATCTCTTTTTTCAATCAGACCTTCTATGGAAACTGCCTGCTCCTTGCGGATTCCCTCTAACAGTTTTCCATCCCGGATTACAATCTGCATTACTGCATACATATCTCTTAAATCAATAAAGGATACGCCGCCATGGTCACGGATGTTCTCTACCCAGCCTGCTACCCGAAGTGTCTTTCCAATGTCGTTTTCGCTTACCTGATTTAAGGTTACGTCTCTGTAAATGTTGCTCATCTTATCTACTCCTTTTCTGATATGATTGTCAGCCCGGAGTATAAAAATAACCCCGGAATACTGACTCGTATTCCGGGGCGAATAATCTTCTTATCCGCGGTACCACCCGCATTGGAAAATGAATGCTTCATCTTCCCTCTCTTCGTGCGTAACGTGCACTACGTACTGACCTACTGTAATTCAGCCAGTCGGCTCCAGAGTGTTCCCTTTGCTTTCTCTTCCAAACAGCGCTCTCAGTCGGTGACGCTGTATTCCTGTCGGCCTCTAAAAGTAAGAGTCTCTTTCCCAGCTTTTGCAACTATATCTCCTAGTTGTTGACTATGATAGCACTGCTTTTTTTGTTTTGCAAGTATTTTTTACAAATCTGATGCTATTTTTTCACTATGTCCTTTATATTATCCAATTTTATTTTATATAATGAACATAATCTGTTTTTCTCGGAGCGGCGTCTTTTGCCGGTTCTTTTGCATAGCCGATGACACAGTTTCCAATGCCTTCGTAATCTCCTTCAATGCCAAGTTCCTTTAAAATTGCTTTTCCCTCTTCCCGCTCAAAAGTTTCTTTTGCACGGTGAATCCAGCAGTTTCCAAGGCCTAATGAATGTGCTGCCAGCATCAGATTGCCCATAACGAGGCTTCCATCATAAAGATAGGTGGGACGGCTCTTATCTGCTAACACCACCAGTACCACCGGTGCTCCATAAAACGGATCGCCGGTTGTTCCCATAATCTCAGCATTTACCTTGGAAAGTCTGTCCCTTACTTCTTTATTGGTAACTGCAAGTATAATCGGTGACTGCCTGCCCATTCCGGTAGCCGCATAGGTTCCGGCTTCCACTACTTCTGCAATCAGCTCTTCCGGCACCATATCTTCCTTATAACCTCTGATACTTCTTCTTGTCTCCATTGCTTTTATGATATCGTTCATTTCTTACTGCTCCTTTCTGATGCTCCGGCGGAAAATTTCATCCGCCTCTTTTACTACTTCTATCTCTCCGGTCTCAATCATATGATTGATGCGGTTCATATACCAACTGTCACTGATTCCAAGGGGATATTTTAACAACAGATTTCCAATAAGTCTTGCCTGTATGATTTCGCCCTCCGGCAGTTCTCTTCGAATCAGGAAATCATAAAAATCATCTTTTACGCCCACCAGACAGCCATTTATCAGAACCCGAAGAGGTGCATCCTCTTCTTTAAGTTCGTCCCATCTGGATGCAAATACTTTCTGCTCATGCTCTGAAAGTTCCTTTTCCAATGGGAGGAATCGATAAAACTGTCCGGCATCTACTTCTCCCCAGGAAGAATAACGTACCGTCGTATTTTCCTCTTCTCTTACAAAATCCGGCAGACGTACCACGGATATCGCGCATTCATATTTCCGCAGCACACTGACTGCATGGCAGAGTCCGCACAGGGAATAAGGCTTGTTGCTGTACCAGATACGGAAAGATTCTCCCTGCTTTGCAAACTGCTCCATCCGCTGCAGCTCTTTCCCATAGGTTTCCACTGCCTGCTCTAATTCTTCCCGCTCCTCTTTCTCATCCTCATTCCAATAGACACCATACTGCTCTAAGATTATCTTCTTCCGATATGTACCATCCAGCGGTTCCCTCAGGCTGCCAATGTCCAACATAAATGGCAGTATAATGACCTCCGCAGAAGTTCCGCCAACTGCTTCTCCTGCAAACATGTCTTCAAAGGTGGCTTTGTCCGGCTTTTCCCCAAGCCATGCGGTTGGTCCATCCTCATAATCCGGCTGCTGATAGTTCTTCGCAAGCTTCATGGCTCCGCCTTCACTTTCGCCAAATAAGATTTCTATCATCTACACTTCTCCCTGCTCTATGAGATATTCTAAGAATGCTTCGCATCCGCGTGTTACATCCGCATAGGTTTTATCGAACCTGCTGCTATACCATGGGTCAGATATTGCTGCCTGCTCTCCGGCAAAGGAAAGCAGCATGGATATTTTACCGCCACGATGCCCGGTTATCCGCTCGATTCCACGGATATTGCTTTCGTCCATCCCTATGAGGTAATCATAAATCTCATAATCGGATTTTGTCAACTGTCTCGCCCGCTTGCCCCGAAAATCAGTCTCCGGCGTATTCCCGATTCCATGCTTCTTAAGCTCCGTCTGCGCCGGCGGATAAATCGGATTCCCAATGCCATTCCAGATTTCTTCGGTGCTGGTGGCAGCCGAGGCTACCTCGAATCGGTCGGTGAGGCCTCGTCTGGCGACGAGGTCCTTTAGGATGAATTCTGCCATGGGGGAACGGCAGATGTTGCCTAAACAAATGAAGAGAACTTTTATTTTTCTTTGCATATATTGGTATAACCTCTTTCTCATAAAACCTTATCTTGGTATAGCTTAGCATATTTTACTCTTTCCTGGTAGGCAAAAGAAGTGCAAATGTAGGTAAAATTTACCGCTTGTACTCTTCTTACTTTAGGCTATTCCTATATACTACTCACTCGTTTTATTTCCTTTTTGGCATACTCCATGTCCGCCAAGGTCATCTCCTTTTTTAACTGCTCCCTTACTTTTCATCTGCTCCAGTTTGTCCTTCGTATCTTCCATTTTGAGATGCGTGTATATGTTCATGGTAGTCGCTATGTCTGCGTGTCCCATAAGATATTGTAAAGTCTTTACTGATGTTCCCGATTTTGCCATGTTGGTACAATAGGTATGTCTGCATATATGAGGTGCAATCTTTGGCAGTTCCACTTTATAGATTTTATTGTATTTCTCAACAGACCTTGGGAACTTCTTTTCCCATTGATATGCTAACATTGGTTTTCCTCTGCCATCCAAAAATAGGAAACCATTGACCCCATCTATCATCATTTCTATTTTGGGTTTTTTCCTGCTTGAAGCAACACGCTTAAATGCCTCATACACCTCGTCGCTCATTGGCAATACCCTTGTTCCTGCTGTTGTCTTGGTCTGCTCTATATAGGCTTTCTTACCACCGGTGTATTGTAACTGCTTATTCCAGTGTTAGAACATATGAAACAATAGGACGAAGCAAATCTTCCTCTGTAACAAAAATACAACATCAAATACACGATTCAAACAAGAACGAGCCGATTATCTGTGAGATGTTCTCACAAATTCATCGGTCCCTATACTAATCCAGCTAGCTTATATTAATCTTTGCGTTGCCTAACTAAATCTTTAGCAAGAAGTTCAATTTGATGTTCTAACTCTTCATTTAATTTGCTTTCTCTTATAAAAAGAGCTTTTATATTACTTATATCTTTTGGTAATTGGGATAAATATTCATATCTATCAATTACTATTGGAATTATCTTTTTATTCATCCCTGAAATTTCAACAAATTCTTCATTACACCATTTACTCTCAATATAACTTTTAGAAACAATGACAATCATTATATTTGCCTTTTGTAAATATTCTTGCATCGTTTTACGCATATCAGATCCATATGGAATAGTATCTGCAGTTAAAATTTCAAAACGATATTTAGACATTTTTTTGAATTGTTCCTCAAGTGTCCTTGTAACTAATTCTACCATATCCTTATCAGCACTTGAAAAGGACATATAGATGTATTGCTTTGGATTTACACGCTTTATAATTAGCATAATATAAGCGGATGCTATACAACTAATAAATACCGTTAATAACGTCATTAAATATATATTATTAGTATCAAACTTATTCGCATCAAACATAATTGTAAAGAGTGCAAAAACTAATGAAATAGCAGAAATGAAAAGCGATATAATTTGAATATTATTCTTATTAAACTTCATTTTATTACACCTCCTATATACAAAGTTGAAATAACCAATAATAGTATGCCTACTACATCAGGAATAAAAACACCAAGAAATTTCTGTTGTTTTGTTTCCTTATTCCACCCCAAACGGTTTACAATTATTGACGTTATCATCACCAATAAAATTGATATTAGCAATAACCAAAGACCCGCATCATCTTTAATGCCTGTCAATAACATAACCATAGATGTAATTGACAAGTCAAATCCAAAATCCAAATAATCAATAAAACCTAATGTTAAGAATTCGGGTTTAGCAGAAATCTTTACCACTATAGTTAATATAATGCTTACAATGGGCACAAGCCATACAATATTATTTTGAATAAATATACCCATATGCCAACCCTCCTCGTTAAGAATGTAACTATTATAGCACAATATATTGAAGCCATAAAGTTTCTTTATAATTTCTCCTGATTAGGTTATAGAATTATACGCCTTTCGCTGTTATTTACAATGTTGTCTTACTCAATCATATTTACTTATCTTAGCTCATTGATAATCTGTACTTTTTATCCTGCTCCTCTTTTTTCTATCCAACTCAGAATTAACAAAATTCATATACATTCATGATAGTCGCTATGTCTGCATGCCCATAAGATATTGTAAAGTCTTTACTGATATTCACGCCTTTATGCTGCTCAGCTTATCTGGTATTGTCATCTGAAACACCTTCATTTTAATCACCAAATGTAGCTAATCTCTTCTGAATCTTTCTCTTTATTATACATTTTTTATAAAAAACTTTAATCTGATTCACAGACGAATTTTCAATTTATGGTGGTTGCTACTACTGCCGATAACTTGCCTTATGAGAAAGTTGGCAAAAATGAGCCGGTGTGCATTGCGGATGAGGTGCCGTTTGAGATTCCAGAGAGTTGGGAGTGGGTGAGACTTAAAAATATTACTGTTAAAGAAATTAAACGTGGTAAATCTCCGAAGTATGCAGACTGTAGCAATGTTTATGTATTTGCACAGAAATGCAATGTGAAGCTTGGTGGAATAGATATTTCGTTAGCTAAATGCTTAGATGTGAAAGCATTTAAAAAATATCCGATTGATGAGTATATGATTAATGAAGATATAATTATTAATTCAACAGGCAATGGCACACTTGGACGAATTGGTATGTTTCATGATTCTGACAGAATAAATGACTTTACCATTGTTCCGGATTCTCATGTCACAATTATTCGTGCCTGCAAATATTTGATAAAAAGCTATTTATTTTATACGCTAAAATATTATCAACCATATCTTGAAAAATTGGGTGAAGGTTCGACAAATCAAACAGAATTACGTCCATCGGCCGTAGCTGAGTTATTTATTCCAATACCACCTATTGGAGAGCAGAAACGTATTATTGAAAAACTTCTTGAAGTTATTCCTATGGTTAATGCATACGGAGATAAAGAAAAGGAATTACAAGTATATAATAAAGACTTTCCAGCACAGCTCAAAAAATCCATTCTGCAAGAAGCTGTCCAAGGAAAACTTGTTCCACAAGATCCGTCAGACGAACCGGCATCTGCTCTTTTGGAGCGCATCCGTACAGAAAAAGAGCGACTGATTCAAGAAGGTAAAATTAAACGAGACAAGCACGAATCTGTCATTTTCAGAAGGGATAATTCTCATTATGAGAAGTTGGATGGAGTGGAGCGTTGTATCGACGATGAGATACCGTTTGAGATTCCAGAAAGCTGGGCATATTGCAGACTTGGAACAATCTTGCATAAACTTACCGATGGCACTCACTCCAGACCTAAATATGTTGATTCTGGAATTCCATTTATCTCTGTTAAGGATGTTAGTAGCGGTACTTTGGGTTTTTCAAATTGTAAATTCATTACTGAAGAAGAACACAATGAATTATATAAGCGTTGTAATCCAGAATATGGGGATATATTACTTACAAAGGTAGGTACTACAGGTATTCCAGTTATTGTGGATACAACAGATGAGTTTAGCGTGTTTGTAAGTGTAGCACTCTTGAAATTTAATCAAAAATTGCTGCACAATGAATATTTGATACATCTGATAAATTCACCTTTAGTGCAACGACAGGCGGAAGAAAATACTCGTGGTGTAGGCAATAAAAACTGGGTAATGCGAGACATTTCAAACACTTTGATTGCAATACCACCATTAGCAGAACAAATTCGCATTGTCGAAAAACTAAAGACTCTTTTCACTATTTACAGTAACTTATAAAGCACAAGGCATACACTTCAATGAACCGAAGTGTATGCCTTACTTTTTACCAATCTACGATTGTATCAACAATTTCTCTCTGTTCTGTAGCTGTTTTTCTGAGGTAAATGCGGGTAGTTTCAATGCTTTCATGCCCCATAAGATCAGCAAGAAAAGCTATATCATTGCAGCGTTCAAGAAAGCTTTTTGCAAAACGATGGCGAAATGAATGTGGATAAACCACTGCTGGATCAATATCATACTTTACTGCCAATTTTTTTAGTTGACCGGCAATGCCACGCGTGGTAATACGTTCACCGTATTTATTCAGAAAAATAAATCCACTTTCTTGTTTCTTTTCATTTAGCCATAAAAGAGCTTCATTTTGTAATTCTTTTGGAATGTAAATTCGGCGCAGCTTTCCGCCTTTTGAATATAGATCAAGATGCCCTATTTTAATGTGCTCGACTTTGATCTGAATTAATTCGCTTACTCTTGCACCAGTCGCAGCAAGAAAACGAATTACAAAATACCAAAACATGTCATTATCTTTTTTTAGACAGGATTTGAAGTATTCGTAGTCTGCTTCACTAATTACGTTCTCCAGATAACTTTTCTGCTGCACTCGAACAAATGGCTGTTTCCATTTTTCTTTACCAATACATTCTAAGTAACAGTTGAGTGCTCGTAGCCTAAGATTGACGGTCTTAGGCTTATAGCTTTCGATAAGCCATACCTTGTACTCTCGTAACTTTTTCTGCGTAATATCATCATATTGTTCTCCATACTGCTTAATAGCAAACATATACGATGAAATTGTGTTTTCTGAGAGATTCATTTCCCTCAAATGTCTTTCAAATTTTTCGTTTTCTATCATGGCGAAAGACCTCCTTTCGCCAGATATTATACAATTCTATGCTAAATCAGCGTAATCTTATTAAACAATTTTTGCTGCTGTTCAACGATGCGATGCTGTTCTGAAAGTGGAGGGACTGGTATTAGCATATTTTTTAGTTTGATTATTGTCAGTGCGTTGTATGCCGTTCCTGAAACAGTAGATTGAGCTTGTTCAATAAACAATGGGCTGTTAATAAACAACTGAATGTACTGTGATGACAAATACGGATGAGCACAAATTTGTGTTATATTTCCGTCTTTGTAATAAAATTCTCTACCGTCACAAATCCAAGAATTACCTATTGTGCCTACCGAAGTGATTAAAATATCTCCTGGCTTAGGTACACCATAATCCCTTTTTAAACGGTCGTAATGTTCTTTTGTTATAAAAAGTTGCAAATGAATTTCTTCCCCTCGATATAAGTCGCCAATTTCCTTAGATCGAAAGAATGGGATACCTTCAGCAACGTAATCCTTTTCAAAAACTCGTTTACTTGACTGCACAGCAACAATACTTCCAAGTCTACGCCATTCCCAGGTGTTCGGAACCTCAAACGGTATCTCATCGTCAATACAACGCTCAATTCCGTCCAACT